>Ga0209489_103940_pt1 | contig 28177 bp, 15 predicted proteins | sample SiratrowhiteBW_FD_187527 | JGI IMG/M metagenome (GOLD analysis project Ga0209489, IMG submission 187527) | Root nodule microbial communities of legume samples collected from California, USA - Siratro white BW (SPAdes) (version 2) | ecosystem: Host-associated > Plants > Roots > Nodule | place... | reverse complement strand
AAATATATGACAGAAATACAGACCATGATGAACACTTTTATATATATATATATATATATATATATATATATATATTCAACACAAGTTAGCCACTTTACTTTGAAAGATGCAATACTATGTCATTTTCCACTTCTTTAAAGGGTGCAAACCTGAGTCGATTTAGTTAATAGCTTTCAAACCTTGACCTCCATGTTTAGAGCACAGTTTGTTACAAGTCGACCTCACCGGTTAACTTCCCTCGCTTTGATGATCATTAAGCAAGAAAAGAACAAACCACTTTGAGCTTTTATGGAAAGGTTTGGGAAGATGACTCTGAAGATTAAAAATTTAAGCCTTGAGGTTACGTTACATCACCTAGTAGTTGGTTTAAAACCTGGTCCTTTTTTGGATAGTTTGCATAAAGAATATGCTACCAACCTTGATGAATTGATAAGAAGAGCAACCGAGTTTATGGAGTTAGAAGAATTGAAAGAATTAAAAAAATAGCTTACAGAAGAGACCGCTCAGAAGAAGCCAATCCAAGAAAACTGAGTTGATAGTAGTCGGTTTCACCACCCAAATCCTAAATCCGACTTGATTCGAAAACCCAGATTCAAATACTATAGTTAATGTTGAATGATCTCGCATACTTACAAAAGTTCTCAACACAAATCTCCTAGCACAACCGAGAAAAACTCTCAGTTCTCCCAATGATGACCCTAATAAGTATTGTAGATTTCATCGCAATTATGGACATACCACAAAGGAATGCATTGTTTTGAAAGACAAGATAAAAGAACTCATTCAAGTTGGTCATCTACGTCAATATGTACAAAGAAGTCAACTAGAAAGGTATGAAAGAAGAGAACAACTGTCTAAAAGAGACAAACAAAGAGAAAAGAAAAGAGAAGATGGCAAAGGTCGAGGCTTATATTCCCCACTACAATGAATCATAAAGACTATCGCGGGAGGGATTGCCGGTAGAGGAAACTCAACATCATTAAGAAAAAAGCATCTCAGAGCAGTCCATGCAGTCCATTCTGTGAACGTGGTGTTAAATTGATCTCGTCGAAACATGTTGAACATAACCTTTAGTGATGAAGATTTCCAAATGATTGATCCAAATCAACATTATCCTATGGTGATTACAATCAAAATATCTGATTTTGCAATTACGAAGACTTTAGTTGATCAAGGCATCATGGTTGATATGCTTTACTGGAAGACATTCCAACATTTGGGTTTGTCAGCAGATACTCTCAAACCCCGCCATTATCAAATTGTAGGATTTTCAAGAAACAAGTTGATGTAAAAAGGGTATATTAAATTAAAAATTCAGTTTGCGGGAAGAAGCAACAATAAAATTATCAAAATTTGTTACCTATTGGTTGATACCAACACATCATACAATGTTGACACACTCTTCGAGAAATCTTCGAAAATTGATGCGCTTTTGAGACATCTTCTTGATGGTCAGACATAGAAACTTTGCTTTGCAAAATATATTATTAAAATTCAAGCAATATTTAGCTTATCAAATGAAGATATATAAGTAAGTGGTATATATATGTTGACATTAGATAAAGTAATTACATATTAGTCAAAGTAATTACATATTTGGAAATTTGATATAAATATATTAATGTTTATATACTTTATTAGGGTCTGTTGATATTTTCTCTATAACATAAATTCTAAGTAAACATAATGTAACTTAACTTTAAAAGGCCCATCTAATATTATATTTACTTAAATTCTAAATAAAAATTACAATAACAGAAGAAATATAGTCTAAAATATTACAATTACTAACATCAAGGGTGTCGACGATAATGAAGAAGATAATATTATCAGAGATAGAAGAAAATGAACAAGATAGCAGTGGTGGCTGAAAAGTGTAAAGGTTGTGACAGCAACAACAAAAACAACTAAAATGTAACAACGACAACAACCAAAAGATAGTGGCAACAACAAATAGTTTGCAGCTAACTACGACTAAGAGCTGTACATTTTTGAGAAAATGCAAATGAACAAGCACAATGAAGGAGAACATAAACAAATTTTGGCAATTTTGAGATGATAAGCATCATATGAAGATTATTCCAATTTTAACTGTCGTCATAGTTTAATGACAATTCTTAGCTAGACATTTATCATTTTGATAATGATAATCTTGATATAATCTTTATCATTTTTGTGATTTTGACGACGATCCAATATGATAAGCACCTATTTGTGTGTGTAACAAAATACAAAAGATAGAAAAGACTAAAAATGAAAACACACTACTTCTGCACCAAAAAGATAAATGAAAAAAAAAAAAAAAAAAAAAAAAAAAAAATCACCACTTGAATGTAAAAAACTCAACATAAGATTCAGAAAAAAGACGTACATACATCTAGATAACTAACGATAATAGAGAAACCTCTTCAAACTTCTATTTTAATTCATGAGTTATGTTAGAAATAGAAGAGTATTTCATAGTTTGTTATTGCCTTTTCAGCTCTTCTTTTTTTTCTCTCGTGGTAACATATTCTTGGAACACACGTCTTCTTTGCATCCAATCTCTCATCTATTAAGATATAATAAAATTCCACTCTATTTCAAGGGATACTATTCTCAAATAATTCCACACTACGGCTAAAAGCATATGCTGATGCGTGTTCTTGCGTGATTCACTTGTATCCTATAAATGTCTAAGAAAGTAGAATACAGTGTTTAGATCCTCGTTTGAGTGTGCATACAAGGCCCAAATGCACATTCTTATAGCATCAAATCATTCATTTCGTGAAAGATTTGAACTTATTTTGATCGTTAATTTCTGAGGAAAAAAAAGTTCAAAATGGTCTGCATAATTACCACAGCTCATAATCAAGTAACATTAATCAATATTTGATCGATATATTATGATCATGTGATAGTTTATTTAATGTTATTTGCACTCATGCTAAAAATATTTAATTTCACAACTTCAATTCTAAAATTTAAAATAGAGGTAAATAAGGTACTCTCTTGTGTGAAAAGAATAAAATGAAGACATTTTAAATTACACTTTATAAGCATATATTTTAACTTTAACATTGGAGATGGTAGATATGTCTAGATAAAAGAGAGAGAGCTATGAGACAAGTGACGTGCCCTTTTCTTCTTCCACCTTCATCATCATGATCTACACTCGATGTGCACCCAACCATATACACATCACATGTTTACTTAAGTTCTTATGCAGATATTAAAACATTCATTATCAAAATAGTTTTGAGGAAGCTTCCTGGTAATTTCTCATGTACTTGATGCAAGAACTAACTCGTTAAATTAATAGATATCATGCTCTAGAAAGTTGGGTTACATAATTGTTTTCATGGAAATAATTAAATTATAACCTATATTACAACAGAGATAACCATATATTCACAAAAGAAAATATCATAGCTCGCGTATGATTAAGTAATCGAGAGATATTTTAGTTGAGTATAAAATTAATATAAAACTTACCAGTAAAATTAACCATGCTAAGTTAATACAGTAAAAATTTATTAATCATCGGTAATGCTTGTCATTATAGTTATAGAGATAGTGCAATTATATTTTTGTGAATGCTTATATTTAAAATTGTCGTCGTAAATATTTTTAGTGATGGTTAATATTTATGATATCACTATGACAATAATACATTGTTATTTGTGTTTCTTGTCGCATTATGCAGCTACTTTTTCTTCACATAGAACAATCTCTTATGTCAACATGGAACATCAAAGTTACACAACTTTTTTATCATAGAGATTGAAGGATTGATTGTTAAAATAGTTCGAGGAAGTTTCCTTGTAATTTCTATTTAATCTCAAAGTGTCCACTTGAATGATATTATATATTGTTTTCATTCTATCTCCCCACTCAAAATCATCTACCAAAGGTAGTTTGTCTCTTATGGAAAAGTGTCAAATAATGCCTCAAGTCTTTCTCGCGAAAAATAGATATTACGTATTTTTATCTAATATCGTATAAAGAAAATGTTTGGACAAAATTTTTCTTAAACGTTTATAAGTGAAAAATAATAGAAATATAAGTTGACTCAAGAGAGGCTAAGTGAACTATTAAGATTTTTCGAAAGAATGATTAATTTTTACTAAATTAAATTGATTATCTCAATTTGTGAATTTTTTTTATAATTTAATTTATTCTGCTTTTGAACTCAGATTATATCTCTACCAATTGGTATTAAGAGCTTCCTCTTAAAAGATATTTAAATTTTAAATCTATTATGATCAAGAAAAAATTTATTCTAAAATGTTTCAATCAATATATCATATATGAGTCAATTACCAATTTTGGAATGTGAGATGAAATTTTGTATTAATTATAGAAACATTTTGGAAGGTTATTGTTAACGAGTCTTTATTCCAAAACATAAAAGTTGATTATGTTTGTTTTTTTTTTAAATCTTGGACTGATTAGACTCACATTGAAAACCATAAGACTCAATATGATAGTAAAGTTAAGAACATTATCATATATGCACTTAATCTTGATTAATATTTTCATGGTTAACCATATAGGAAAGTTAAGGAAATCTGCACTTGCTAGTGATTAATTTTGGAAAATTAAAGAAGAGAAACAAATAGAAGGATTCATTCCATGGAAGTACAGAGGTAAAATAATATTATTTCAATCCTCTTAATTTCACTTCATTTGGTTTCACATATAAGAACACATAAGGATTAAGTGTTCAAACACACAAAAGAAGGACAATGCTAACAAGAAAAGTAACTAGTGAAATAGAACCAAAGGATTTTATGTTGCATAGGATGGCAAACTATGAAGCCCGGATACGGATACAGACATGGATACGACACGGACACAGACATATGGATACAATTAAATTGAAAATTAACGGACATGGAGACACGACAATATATATATATATATATATATATATATATATATATTAAATTTATTTATATAGTTAATAATGTGAAAAAATAAAAATAAAAAAGAAGAAACTTTTATAAATAAAAGTCTAACAAAAGATATAACTTCTACATTTCATCTTCATTGAAAAATACACCTTCTAATTCTGGTTCATCAAGAGATAAGCTGACAATTGCAAGAATTTCATTATCATTCAATGAAAAGTCATCTTCTGCAATATCCCACAATTTAGTTTTTTCTTCTTTGTATTTTGAGGAGTTTCTTGAGAGAAGACGAAGATTACTATGGACATAAACTAGATCTTCTGCCCTTTTATGTGTCATCTTATTCCTTTTCAAAGAATGTATAAAAGAGTAGGTACTCCAATTCATTTCACAACCAGAAGAAGAATATGGTTGTCCAAGTAGCTTAAGAGCTATTTTCTGAAGTATTGGTGCACGAGCTTCATGAACAGTCCACCATGTTTTTGCATCCATTTTACCTCTATCTCTTAAAGAGTCAACATTGTGAAATTCTTCACTTTCATTTGAAAAGTATGTAAATTCTATATTGACTTGTCTCCTTACATCTGGATCATCAAAGTACCTCATAAAACATTTTTTCCTCTCATGAGTAAGTTCGTCATCCTTATGTGGAGCAAGTCTTTGTGAATCTTCACTTAACCATTCATGACTATAATATCTACAACATTATAAATATAAAAAATAAATAAATTAACATAATATTATAAATTTATAATGTTATAAATAAGATAAACACACCAAAAATAATCATAAAATAATTTAACAATACCTTGGATTTAAAGAATGAGCAAAACAACGAAGAGATGTGTTACTCTTGGTCCAACGATCAATTAATGTTTACTACCTCGAAAAATGATTAATGTTCAACTTCTGTCTTTCTTTCATGTTCAAATATGATCTTTCTCACATTTTCAATCATTAAATCCCACATTTCATATACTAAGTGAAGAGTAGCCATATCTGTATCTATTTTTCTAAGAACATCATAAATAGGGACAGTAAAAGCAAGTATGTAATCAACCTTTATCCATCAATTATCATCCAACAAAATTTCTTTCACTGATTGTGCCTTAGCCACATCATCTTCTTTGTAAGAGGACCATTCATCACTAATAACCATCTCTTTTTAAACCTTTTTAGCGTGACTATAGTTGAAGTAAATCTTGTTGGAGCAACAGCAAGCAACTTTAATGAGTGAACATTGATATTCTCATAGAATGCCCAACAATAAATTTTTTAATAAATGTAGCATCATCAGCAATTTGTGATATCCAAAAACATTGATCATAAGCAACACTATTCTTTTCCATATTTTTTGCTACACAAATATTTTTCTATGCAAGATTCAATGTGTGCACTACACAAGGAGTCCAATAAATTGAAGGAAATTATAATTCTATAAGCATACCTATGGCCTTACATACAGCTACATATTATCAGTTATAATTTTACTACATTATCTGGCCCAACTTCCATAACTACATCTCTCATATGTTTAGCAATAAAACCTTTGTATTTTATCTCATTAGATGCATTTATTGACTTTAAAAACATTGGTCCACTATCAGTGACAGCCATAAAATTTATAAGTGGCATTTTTTGGGGATCACTCCACCCATCACTAACAATTGTCACCCCTTTATATTTCATGAGTTTCTTATAGGTTCCAAAAGGTTTTCTACATGAATTCTCTCTTTTACAAGTAAAGGACCTCTCAATTTATTATATGTTGGTGGCACATATTCACTAAGATTAGAAGTATTAGCTGCATAAGAAAATGCACTCCTATAATAAGGACTTCTTGCTAAATTAAATGATAAACCTGAAGAATAAAACATCCTCGCAATTTCATAATCAAGAATATCTATGGCTTGAATATTGAAAGAAGACTCCAAATGACCTTTTAATCTCCTTATATCCTTATTTGTTTGATTTCCTTCATCAGATACAGGTGGTAGAGAGACATTTTTTTTTTCTTTGAAATTTCTATTTTCAATGTTGCTTCATTGTCTAATTTTTTTAACTCAACAAGTTTTGACAAACTTACCTTTGGACAACTTCTAACTCCTTCTTCCTTAAATTGTAATAAATGAGTTCTTACTCTAGAATAAGATCCATTGAATGAAAAATCACATAAACTGTATTTGATTATATTACTCCCTCCACCAGAAGTTTATCTTAGTTTTGAAACATATTTCCACAAAGGTTTTGTTTCATCTTCTTCGATAAGTTGATTATTCATCTTAATTTCCTATAAAAAATAAATATAAAAAATTTATAAATTTATAAAAAATAGATATAAATTTAAAAATATAAATTAAATAACACAATTAAAATTTTATTAAATAATTAATAATTATATAACACGAAGAATCACAAATAAATATATATAAGATATATATTCAAAAAGGTAGCTTTTCCTTTATTCTTCTAGAAGAACTTTACCTTATCAATTCACAAATTAAAAACAACGAATAGTTATATAACACTAATAAATAAATAAATAAATATATATATATATATATATATATATATATATATATAAAAGATATGTTTTTGTTAAAATTAAATAAGTTAACTTTAAAAAGGTAACTTTACCTTTTCTACTTCCAGAATCTTCTTCCTCACGAGCACCTTTCTCTCTTCCTTCTTTCACAAATTAATAACAACAAATAATTATATAACACTAATAAATATATATATATATATATATATAAAATATTTTTTCTTTAAAATTAAATAAGTTAATTTTAAAAAGGTAACTTTACCTTTTCTCCTTCCAAAATCTTCTTCCTCACGAACACCTTTTCGTCTTCCATCTTCCTCACGACTACCCTTCCCTCTTCCTACAATATTAGAGAGCTATAGCACTTCCTCACGATCACGCTTCTTCTTCCTTTGGTATCCAAGAGCCAAAATTAGAGAATGTTTTACAGTGTATGACTCGTAGAGATTGTCTTCTCCGATGAGAGTCAGATCGTGTTCTTCTGTTCTTCTCTTTTTTTTATTTGATTCATTTTTCATACATAGATTATTTATAATCATTTTTAGAATATTTTCATAATATTATTTGAGTTATTTGAGGAATAAAAATATTTGATTTGAAGATTTACATATATCTATTTTGAATTTTATGAACGATTTGTTAAGATTTGGTTTGTGATGTTAAGATTTCTATTTTGATGTTAAAATTTGTGTTCGAATATTGCGATTTTGATTTTGGTTGAATGTTGCCATTTTGGTAGGAGACACGCATCCAACAGAGTGGACCGTGTCTTATTTCTGTGTCAACTACAGTGAACCATATATGGGAAAATATTAGGTGTCCGACGCGATGTCGTACACGCCTCTGTGACGTGCCCGCGTCAGAGGTGCTTCCGAAGCGAGGAAGCAGGTACCATGCCCCGTGTCCGAGATTCATAGATGGCAATGATACATCTTCTTCAAGTGGTTCTTTAAAAGAAGAGAAAAAATAAATAAATTTGTATCTCAGAGCTCAACTTTTCTCGTCATTTACATTTTGAAGATTATTCAAGTTATGACCAACTTTTAGATACATTTAATGTGATGCATAATGAAGACATAAAGTTTTCCTATTCAAATAATAGGCTAAAGGTATGCGTAATTTAATGTGATGCATAATGAAGACATAAAGTTTTCCTATTCAAATAATAGGCTAAAGGTATGCGTAATGCATCTAGTGTTGAAATGAGCCTAGAGAACACTGAAATAATACTGCAATATTGACTACACATTACACCAACAAAAGATCAATAAACGAAGAATACAAAAAGAGAAGATATATACAAATAAGTTGTTGGCTATAATTGGTTTGGTATTTGATGAAAACAAATCAAGCTAAGTGCACGGAAAACTTGAAGAATTGTTTGTGTGTATGTAATGAGCTCTAAAGGTTTCTAAAAGTTTGAAAATATTAAACTGGAATTGATTTGATTAATTCTTTCAAGTAAAAATGGTTTACTGACTTTTATAAGGGATTATTTTTCAAAATCAATAAACTGAAAATATTTTTAGTAAAATAAATCGATTGTTTTTACTAAAGTATAACTGATTTTTATAAGTGCTCATTAAAACATTTGACATAAGAGAAGTTTTTCGTAAACAAAAGATGAGATTGAACTGTGAGATTTAGACACAAACAGAGAGCAAATTTTTCAAGAGATAAAAGGTGTTTTAATCAAAGGAATTCAAGAAATGAATTCTTGGAGTTTTTTTTTCCTCTAATTTGAATTTGCATTGTATTGTATTCTATTAGTTTTAATTTAGGAAAGTTAACTACAACCTATCTTTTTCGTCTGCTTGTACTAGTTTGGTTGCAGATTGGGTGTATTTTCATTTTTCATTGATTGTGTTGTGGTTTTGGACTACATTTGAACAGAGTGTTCATATGTACGGGTGCAACAAGGTGTTGCAAAATGTCTTTGTAATTCTTGCAAGGTACACGATTGAGTATTGAATGTATTGTGTGTGCACATGATTTATTTTAGTGGAATTCTTTGCTGATTGGTGAGGAAAATTGGATATAACTCTTTAGGAAGAATGGACTAGTATAAAATATTGTGTTCTTGCTCTTTGCCCTTTAATCTCTACACGCATTACAATTTCTACATTTTTTATGTATCTGCACAATAAAACAATAAAGCAATCAACGAATTTTTCAAAATAATTTATTGGTATGTGTTGTAATGGACTATATATGATTCACTGGTTAAACTATTTTTTGATATATTTCTCAACAGTGTGTGATCAAATTCACATATATTGGTTTTGTCTGCAAAAATCTATCCTTTATTGATAGTTGTATAATTTTGATAAATTCAACCTGTTAATTGTATGTTTCAATAAATTAATTTTTGTGATGCCGTTTTGCTAGAAAATTGAATTAATTGTTCTAAAGATTCAGTTGATTATATTCTTTCCCTCTGAGTTTGAGAAAATTAAGATCACTATTTTGAAAAACCAATTGACTATCCTACCTAACAACATTTTCTAATAGAGAAATAAACTGGTTTATTTTTTAATTGAATTGATTGATTTTCTTGTATAAATAAAAAAAATTTCTAATTATTTTTCTATCTTAATTGATTGTTTTTCTGCTTTGTGACAAAAAATTGCAGTAACCTAATTCTAGTGAAAATATTCATTCTTTTAAGTAATCTTTTGTGAAAAAATTTAAAAGTTCAGTTCAACCCCTTCCCCTCCTCTTAAACTCAATCAAAACTCTTTTCATAAACCACTAAAAAAAATCGTGTATGTGGTTACATTTTTTTTGTATAAAGCGTCAATTATAAACGTCGCTTTATACATGTGCGGCGTTTCCGATAAACGCCATAGATTTGGCCGCCACAAAATATAAAATGGCATTTTTGCTCGAAACGCCGCAACATGCGCCATATTATACCTTATATAAAGCGGCATTTTTTTCTATGTAATTAATGTCAATTGAAATATCAGAATTATTTTTATTGCCAACAACATTAAATGATACCTCTAAACGCCATTATAAACATTTTAATATAATGCTTATTATGGTCATATTATAATTAATGGTGAATGATAATACGTTAGTTCTAAATGTCGTAATTTTAATATTAAATAAAAAATATGCAGTATTTTATAATTATATATTCAGTATTTTATAATTATATATCCAGTAGTATTTAATAATTTATCAGATTTCATAATAATATATGTTACATACATATCCAATAGAAGAAAACTAAAATAACAATATTTTTGTAAATAACAAAAGATCACATTAAAATATTTCATAGTGCAACATAACATAGTATATGTTCTAACAGAGTTCACAAAATATTAGGTTCCAAGGCACTATTACAAATTACTAAATTGTTCAAACTCAGTTCCCTTACGAAATAAAAAAAACAAAATATATATTTAATTTGTGTTACTGCCTCCACTTGATCCTACAATGTGATTTGGGGATGGAGCCCCACTTGTAACATCTGATGCCTGAAATATTAACAGCAAAGAAAATTAAATACTAAAGCAGGATGAACATGTTAATACAATAGCAGAATTATTTGAGGCACTTACCAAACCAGGTGCCATTGCAACAACATGTTCAGGTACATCCGATCTTGTAGCAATGTAGGCAAGCAAGGAATTCATCTGTTCTTTCAGAGCTGCAAGTTCAGTTTCCATCTTCATTACCTTATCCTCAACTTGTGGTGAAGGTGCACTTGACGAAGTATGATGCATATCGGTTAATCTTGTTGTAGACTTCTTAAAAACAAGAGAAGAACAAACTCCAAATGACATTCCTCTAACTCGACCTGGACGTTCTTTACCAAATATGACACCAACTGGATCATTTGGAGATATATCTTATGCAGTTTCTGGATTTTTCAATATTAAATCATCAATTTTTTTCCTGCAAAACAACATATGTAACAAATGTGATTCTTAAGAACTTAAACAACAACTAAACAACATATTTTACCCCAATGTCCGAGGTTTCATCATTGACATAGGTGCCATTTTTTCTCTTATGTGTGATCTTCCACATTTCAGCTCTCTCAATATTTCTACCAGTCTCAATTTTCTATATGTCCCAACAAAGATTACATAAGAAAATTCAAAAGTTAATGAAATTCAAATTTCAAAATTGAATGTAGAAATATACCAAATTATCCCTTCTTCTAGATAAAGACATAGCACCACTAGTGTGCGGAATAGTTTGTTTCTTCCTTATATCTCTATTTCTATTACATAGAGTCTACAAAAGGGAAATTAAAAGTAATTAGTGCAATACAAATTTAATCCAAAGTGTTTACCACTGTGGAAGGCTTGAGTCGATAATCAACAAACACAACCTATTGTTCCATGTTAAGACCTTCTGGAACATTTTTAATAAGGTCATTTCTGGTCAATAGAGGATTATAAAATTCATTCTAAAGCTTGCATCTGTACTTCCTCCAAAGTTTTCCAATTTTGAACATAACATCTCTTTTAGCCAAATCTTCATTTAACTTAAAACAGAATCGTGACTTCAAATAAAACACAAGTTATTTGACATGTATTGACTAAAAATACAAGTTTATGTAGTTTCATAAAAATACAAGTTTATGCAATTTATGCAATTGCACTACTATTGATATAATTAATTAATTAATATCTACCGTTTTGGTAGGTTTAAATCACATAGTTTTATAACGTGGGCACACTAAACTAAGCAGTGGTAGCTATGACTAGTATATATTAACTAGGCCCCATTTTAAATCACTGAGCTGGTTAGTGGTTACCTCTTACAATTTATTAACTAGGCCCCATTTTTCCCATACATAGCACAATGTAAAATTCATCTTTAAAAGGCATGGCATTAAGAAAGAATAATAAAATAACAAACTTAAACTGTTCAGACTAATGAGTTATTTCTATTTTTAATTAATTCCATTCAACAATCCGCCATTGAATATTATTCAATTAGTTTAAGCTGTTTTTATATAGCATTCCTCTTATTTTTATTTACTACAAAAATAGTAAATGAAGTAAAGGAGAAGAGCATTTTCCATTTTCCATATATGATAGCAATCAAGAAAAATAATGTCTTTATTCATTATTTGTTTTCTGTTAATTAGTTTATGCATTTTGTATTATAAAAGTAGAATTTAAGTTTAAACAAATGTTTTGGATGCAAAACTTACTTTATTAAACTAGTTTAGCGTGTTAAGTTATATTTAAAATCTGCTTTTTTAAGATGATATTAAATATTAAATGTTAAGTTAGATTTAAAATTTGCTTTCTCAATATGATATTAGATATTAATAGTCTATTCTAATGAGAAATCTTTTCTTACTAAATTAATTTTGTGTGATAGTTCATAATTGTAGACAAATTGTGTGAATATTTTTACGTGGCATAAACCATACGCCCCATGGTTCCCATACATGACTAACTTGGAAGGTGTTTGTTAGATCATAGAAACCTTTAGTTTTCACTGGTTAAGATCTTGTTCTTAACAGACACACCAATAATTAATAATCTTGATACCTAAAAAAGTTATCATGAGAGCAAGTGTCTCCTACAGAGCATGCTAGTAACTAAAAGCAACAATTCTATATATAACTATAGAATTATCAGGTGTACTTTATTGATTTAGTCACATTTTTTGTTGATAAAGAATGATTATTATATACACGTAAATTCTATATGTAATATTAATAGATATTAGGTTCCAATTTTATTCTACACCACAAAATGATAACAGTCATTTTGTGTTTAAGGACAACTTGGGATTCATATTATAGCAATGAGGAATACGGTGCCATGTATTTGGGCACCATAATTGATGACAAACGCAGGGTCATGAAAACCTAGAGCACCGGTCATCGCTATGCTTACAACTCTGATTAAATCGTGTTATTTTTTAATTTAATTTGTGAATAGATTTTGATGCTTTTCTATTTTCGCTAATGATAGAGAAGAACCGTGTATCCACATACACATACATTGTATCCACAGCACCACAGTGGATAAATGCAAAATGTGAAATGCGATTCTATTCCGATTTAATCAATAACTACCGAATGTGATTCCAATTTCACAAAACCCGGTTAATTACCGAATGCGAAATACAGATCTTGAAATTCCAATAATTGTAAAAACAAAATGCAGATCTTGAAATTCTTAAACAGATTATAAACAGAGGAAGAAAGACAAGAAGAACGCACCTGAGGATCGAGAGCTGGCACGCAACTAAGAAGAACCGTTGGGCAGAACGCACCCAAGAGCCGAAATGAGAGATAGCTTCTTCAATGTTGAAAAGTGAAATTGGGGGAAATTAGGGTTTTGATTCAATGTGAAGAGAAGTGAAATTGGGGGAAGGAAAGATTTTGAGGAACTTTACTTTGGAAGAAATGAAAGTTTCATTGGGAAAATTTTAGGTTTAGGGGAAACAAAACTTTGGAGGGAACGAAGTTTCATTTTGTGAGAACGAAAGTTTGGGGGAAAGGGGGAACGAAAGTTTGGGTAAAAGTCTTAGAGAAACTTTGTGTTTCCATTATGAGATAATGAAAATTGTGCCCAGCAAAAAATAATATTATGTATAAAGCGGCATTTGTAAATGTCGTTTTTCAAACTTAAAATGTGGTATTTCTTAAAATGTCGTTTTATATAGTATAATATGACATTTCTTTTGAAATGCCATATTAAAACCGTCACCATATACATGATTTTTTTGCAGTGAGCATCTCATTTTTAAGCAAATAATCTTTAAGTACTTCATTGTAGTCTTATTTTTCTTGTAGTCTGCACGTAAAAACTTGAACATAGTGGATTGGTTTCAATAGTGTGACTATGTAACTAGATATAGCCTTCTTTGGGAGGTGAACCAATATAAATTTTATTTATTTATCTTCTTAAAATCTATATCTTGCATATTTCAGTACTTGGTTATACTGCTTTTTTATCTTGAATATATTTATCAAAGTGTTCACAAAACAGAAAAATCTGCATTTTTTGGCCTCCAAACAACCATAATTTGAACAACATGTTCAACCCTCTACCACTAAAGATTCAAGCATTATTCTACTCATCTCTTCGGTGAAGGTCATATTGTACTACTCTTATTAAGAGTTGTTTTACGAGCATATTATATGCAAGTGATTTTGTTTCAATATTTAATTTTTCATTTGCTATATTAGTGTTATCTTGGTCAGGGTGATCAAGGTTGGCTTGTTGCAGGGTTTCAAAAGTATGTGAAGATTTTGTAGGGTTCAAGATCTAATCGTGCTATTGTTTTTCTTGTAGACTGTACGTAAAAACTTGAACTTAGTGGATTGGTTTGACTAGTGTGACTAGGTAACAAGATATAGCCTTCTTTAGGAGCTGAACTAGTATAAATTTTTCTATACTTATCTTCTTGAAATCTATATCTTGCATATTTTGATACTTTATTATATTGCTTGTTTATCTTGAATTCATTTATCAAAGTATTCACAAACCGGATAAATCTCCATCTTTTGACCTCCAAACAACCATCATTTGGACAACATGTGTGTATGTGTGTGTTTGTGTGTGTGTGTTTTTTTTTTTTTTTTTTTTTTTTTTTTGTGTTTTTGTGTGTGTGCATGTGTGTTTTTGTGTATTTGTGTGTGTGTGTACCATAAGAGGTGTTACCAAATTATGAGAAAATACACCTTTAACAACAATAAATGATCCTTAAAGTAAATACAAATTCATTTCCCATATTACATAACCACAACATCACTCCTCCCCCTTACCTGTATCATTCAACCCTCCATGCAGCACTTGTAGCCCTTCATATCAAAGGCAACAATGGGCATAACATACTTTATGTTGGTCAATGTATGAACAATGTTATCATGTATTTTAATCCTATAGATTCTAGACCAACTATCTTGTTAGAAACATCATTTCCCATGAAAAATGTTACCACTGTCCAACTTATCAAATATTATAAGTCAATCCCTTCAAGGAATCATAAAAAAGGAGCACCCAAAGTTAAGCACCAACCTATCAATTAACTATTTTATTGAGATGACTATGTCATATCATCATCAAATGACTCTAGTTTTTGAACTACAGTTGCCACTTTATATTCTTCCCTAATAATAGCCAATCCCTACATGCTTGGAATATCTAAAAATACCTTTAATATCATCCTTCCTCTTCTTCAACTTCATGATTTTCTTGTCTTTCTTGAAGACCACCAACCCAAAAGGCAATGAATCTTCTACACTTTAAGATGTTTTTTCGTAAAGTTCCCTTGTATAGAGGCTAGACTCTTCGAGCATAATGAAATTCTTTTTTAGACTGAAAAGACCTTACCAAGTTCTCGTGGGATGGTAAGAGAGATTCCAACATAATGATTGTTGTATTTTCATCTTCACCTTGATGTTGATGTCTTCAAACTCCATCAATATTGAATTTAGCTCATCAAGATGAGTCTTGAATGGAGTCCCCTCCATATTAAGCCTAAAAAACCCCCTCTTATACCGAATTTTTTTGTGAATGGGATTTTTCATGAACAACTTCTCTAGCTTCAACCACACACTGCTAAGGTATTCTCCTTCGTAGCCTCATAAAGAACCTCATCTAACAACAATGAAGAATTATCGAAGGATATTTTTCCTCCATTTGCTCTATAACATGCCTCTCTACGTGTAACGTGTTTTTAGAAAGAAATGTCCATACCCCTTGCTTCTTGAGTAAGGCTCTCATTATTAGTAGGTTGCAATTGTTCTTCCCATTAAACTTCTCGATCTTCAATATGATACTTATTTTCTCGCAAGACCTTATCACAAACGTGGAACAAGATTGAAATTGGCTCTGATACTCATTTGTACACTTAGTATCAAAAACACATATTACTAAACATATTTATAACTAGCATATGACCCTTCTAAGTAATAGATGATGTCTACAAACTTTGCATGCTACATCCTAAAAGATTTTAGTACTTTAAAATATACAATATGAATAGTTCTCTTTGAAAAAAAAAGTAAGCACTTCACAAGAAGAATTTGAAAACATAATTTAATTTTGAAAGTGTAGAAATTATTTACAAAAATCCATCTCGTGTTTGTGCCTTTAGCTCTCAAAATGTGCCCATAGTTAAAAAAATTACAACGGAAAGTAAAATACAAAATATGATTAAAACTCCTAAAATTCACAATGGGGAGAGCTAACATGACACCTTTTGAAGTTCTCATAAATGTTTTATGACTTGGCTATATTATAGGTTTCAAAAGAAAAAAAAAAAAGTCCTACAAAAACTTTTTTTCGCTTAGAAAATCTTCCCGCACACTATTCATTACATGTTTCTACTGTTTTTTTAAAAAAAAAAAAACATATTTTCAAATCTTTGTCAAACCAGAAAAAGTCAGCATTTCATAGTAGTAAGTTTGTTTGGTGACTGAAAGAGTAAGAAAAAAAAAAAAACTAATATTTCAGCAAATAATTTGGAGATCAAAGTTTTTCTTAAATTTTTTGTGTTATAGGTAATATTAAAGCCAAGGAGTTGACAATGGTTCGAGGCATATCTCCAAAAATGTTGGTAAAGTTCATATGCCTCTCTTAAAACTTGTAGTGTTATTTTGTCTAAATATATTTGCAATAGAAATAATATCATTTTTATTGAGTATAAGTTATCTATTTTGATTGATTTTTTTCTTTTAAGTTTTGATCACTGTACATCTCAGTCACTTTGTGTTCATTTGAGTTTAGTAGATTTACAAATTTTTATTTAGTTAATTATCTGTATGGTCTAAGTTTTTTATTTGGTTTATGTGGGTCCAATAGGATTTCTTCTCTATTTTAATCCACTAAAAAATATTTTAATCCATTAAAAAATATTTTAATCTATTAAAATTATTTAGAATGGAAGTTTTAATTCTTTTAATCAATTTTATTTAATTAAAATGCATTGGGTTGATAAATTTTCTCCTTTTGTTTTAATTGATTATTTTGTCATTTTAATCAACTAAAACTATTAGTGTGAGTTTTCCAATGATTTTTCTACTACTTTTATTGGATTAAAATCCAATTCTCATAATTTAACTCTATTATAATATGTTCCTTTGGATTTAAATTATTTAAAATCACATAAGCCGCTCTTTTAATTCAATATCTTTTTTACTTTATACATTAAAACATTTCATTCTATTGATTTCTCTTTAATTCTCGTTTCTTATTTCGTATTTTCTCATTAAACTTAAAGTTATCAACTTATACACTGTTTTTGCTTTTTTTTTGTTTTTTCTTTTTTTGGTTTGAGCTTGAGTATAAGTGGTTTTAGCCCACATTGCCATACTTCTTTATTTTTCTTATGTTTCAACAATGGCAATAATGGCTTGATGAGATTGCAGTGTGAAAAAGAGAACACCATTGTTGTTTTCACATTTAACAAGGTTCAAGTGTATAAAAGTTGCTTGTGGAACAAAATTTCAAGAGTAAAAGACATCCTTATGTTTTGTTTGAGGTGTTTTCTATCTTAAATTTGATACTTAGGGAGAGTAATTGAAATTATAAGAAAATCCACCCAAATCAACAATGTCACTCTTCAAAAAATGAGTTTTAATAAAGTTGAACAATCAATTGTTCATGAAAGAAGGTGAAACTAATAAAGAGAATAAGAATGAATCCTAATATATTGACATATTTGTCGTAGAATTATATAGATTAGGTGTTGTCTTATGTGTTTGTTGTGATTGCTTGAGTTGTTGATTTATTTCATTGGTTGCATCTGAAGTAACGTGTTGTTCTATTTTTAAGTGTGTTTGATTATATCTAACAGTTATTGTTGTTAATTTCTTGTTTATTCAATAATATAATTTTATCTTTACCTTCTTCTTCTATCTTGAGTCTTTGGTTTATTTGATAATGATAACTTGTATTGGATTAACTTATAATATTATACCTGAATTTAATGTTTATTACTACATTGTGTTAATCATTCCCTTGAATTCCTTTAATGAATCTTTAACTCTTCAATAATGTTAAAGCAAACTTATTGATTATGAGTGTACCTAGTATAAGCTACAATGTTGAATGCATAAAAAAAATTTATTAGTATTTTCAAACATAAAAACTTATATGAGATAACCTATTGATAGTCTCATGAAATTCCTCCACGTCTATGGTGTGACTTCTGGCTAACGGTTGAATGTTTCCAAGATTCATTTTTACACTACAAATGATTTAGCTTGTTTTAGTAGATGAATTAAAAGTTTGTTTGGTTGTCACAGATGCTCTTTTCCTATTACTTATTTAGGTGTTCCCATCTTTTTAGGTTCCCTAACTCTCAGTTTTTGTAATCGCTTACTAATAAAATTTGCCTCAAGTTTGTCTCCTAAAACAGTAAAGTTCTTAGTATAATGGGTAGAATTTAGTTAGTTAATTTTGTTATTGTTGATACTCTTTCTTATGGTTTTCATATTTATAAGTGGTCAACTAGTCTTAAAAGGGGTGATAGATGGATTAGAAATCTCATATGGTAGATATTAATAAACAAGGTTTGATTATTGTTAAGTGATTATGTGCTAGTAAGCTTGAAGATGGCTTGCAGGTTGTGAATATTCATTTAGAAAATAAATTTTATTTACTTAGATTGGCTTGGGACTTTGTTTATAGTTTTGTGGCTTGGGCTTGCTTGATGAGAGCTAGATTCTTAAAGTCTAAATATAAGAGGATTGCTTTGTATAAGTCCTCTTCCATTTAGCCTAGTATAATGACTGGTATGTTACTGTTTGGGATAATACTTGTTGGATTCAGGTAATAGGGAGCGTATTACTTTTTGAAATGATAGTGCCTAGGTGCTGCATTTCTCGTATGGTTGGTGTTGCTAGTATGAATAGGTTGAAACTTCCTACTATAGTCTCACAAGCTTCGGATGGCAATAGTTGGCCTTTATCTCATCTTCCATCCAATATACTTGGTCTAGAAAACCTTGAGAATCTAGTTCTTTCTAAGTTTCCTGATATCCCTAATTGGTCTTTGGATGATTAGGGGTATAGAGCCAAAAGGTTACTAATTTCTCTTTTTTTTTTCTCATTCTTCTTTTGATTAGGGAAGATAAAATTTTGGTTCTCTAAAAATACTGGAGTTTGCCTATATGCTCTATGTGCTCTTTATGTAGACAATAAGAGGAAAGCACTTTTCACCTATTTTTTTAATGTAATATAGCCTTAGTACATATTTCCCCTCTTTAGTTGACTATTCATTTTATTAGAGATAGGGTAGTATTTTAGTAAAATTTGTTTAGCTAGCTACTCATATTTTATGTTTGAATAATATGGAGTATGAGAAATCTAGATTTCAACAAAGCATTAAGCTAGACTCAATTCTAAGTGTTATTAAAGGTTATGTTTCCTTGTCAGGCAATTATGCTAAAGAATCTATGAAAAAAAATATAGCTTACTTTTCTATTTTGAAGTACTTTGATGTATAAAATAGGCCTTCAAAAGATCTTAAGATTATTCAAGTAATTTGGAAGATGCCTGATGTGGGTTGGGTTGGATTAAAATTGATACAGATGGGATTGCTAGAAGTTGCCTAAGTCATGCTACTTATGGAAGTATTTTTAGAGAGAGTAGAGAGAGTACATTGGATTCTTCTCTTCTTATTTGGAAATCCATAATGTGTTATATGCACAGATTATGGGTGTCATTGTGCATATTGAGATCCCTTGTGTTGATGACTACAAGAGAATTTGGTTGAAATGCGATTGTTCTTTAATGTGTCAAGTTTTTTTTTTTTCACATCAATTTGTTTCATACTCTTAGAAGATTATTAAAGAAATGTATGAAGAGTTGTGATGATATGGAATTTAAAGTTTATCAGAAAATCATTGTGCAAGTAAGCTTGTTAGTTTTAGAATTGATAAAAGATAAAAATTTAAGTAATTTGATTTTCTTCCTCCTTTCATTAGTGTAGAGATTTTTCATAATAAATTATAAGTCTCTTTATTTCGTCTTTCTTAAATTTTCATAAGAAAGTTATTCTTTATATTTCTAAATATAAATTTCGTTTAGTCCCATGATTTTTTTTCTTTTTCTTTCTTAATAAATTTTCATATAATAATATGTGATGATGTAAACTCAAAGATTATATCATAATAACATATAACATAAATTTATAGAAGAAAAACCTATATAATCTTAAAAAGAAAAAACAAAATTAGTCATTCTTATTAAAATGTTATTAAAATGGTAATAAATAAATTCTATGAAACATTTACTTAACAAAACTTAATTGTTCGTTATAACATAGCTACTAACTAACATTAATGTTATATCAATAATTTACTTAATATAATTTGTTACTTTCTAAAAGAAGTTAACCAACTTAATTAAATTTAAAATTATATCTTAGCTATAATTGTTTCTTAAACAATTTGGTAAACATATGTATTGCCTTGACCACTAACCAAGCATGTTGAATGCATGTTAAAAACCATACATTAACCAAAATATGTGCATTCATCTACAGTATTCAATTCCAACCAACATAACTCAAGACAAAATTCAACCAATATGTTAACAGATAATCATGTAAAACATCTAAAAAATAACGACCAACCTCAAAAGAATTGAAATGAAAAGAAAGATGTTTTTAGTACAACTTTTTTGAAGCATTTTCACATACATCTTGTAAGCATGTTAAAGATTTATAAAGTTTAAAATAATCTCCAGGTAACCTTCAATCAAATATTTTAATACCCAGAATCGAATGTAGAAAATCTCAACGTCAATCAAGTATGAATTAATAACAAAAATCAAACTTAAAGAGAGAGAAAATCACGAACACAAGCCGAAAGGGATATCATATACTTTAAAACATTTTGGATTTTTTTTGCTTAGCCAAACTTTTTTTTCTAGATAGGCCAAACTATACAAAAATAAAATTAGAACAGTTATGTATCAAATCACTTAATAAAGCTTACTCCAATCTCTTTTCCTATTTATGAAATCAAACTTGTTATAATTATTTCTGTCACTTACTACATATCACCATAACGCTCTCCTTATTCTAACATCACATCAAAAAAATTAAAAAAATAACTGGCACTAATGACAAAGGTATCAAATAATTAACCACTCACACTAACAAAATTACCACTTACGAAATAAAATAACTACTACATAAAATATAATTAACCACAGGAGAGACGTAACCATATTAATCATATTCTAAGCCAAAATTAACACAACAAAAACTTAACCAACGAAGAGAACTAACCACTAACACTAATAATTACAAAGAAATAAAAGTATTCAATCCATCAATACCACAACTAAATTAACCGCTAACCAAACCAACACCCACTCGCAACTTTAAAAAAAACATAAACTAACCTTTGAAGTATAATCCCTCCAGAGAATCATGGACTACTAAGATTTAAGCCAAAACATAATATTTCCTACTCTGATATCTCAAATTTTACATATTACAATATAATCACTCACTTTATTTTCTGAATAATATTTTTAATATTCTACTTTCACGCATTCATACAACTAAAAAGCTTCTCAATCAACTCATCTATATATCGTATTTTAACTGTATTGTTTTTTTTTTATCTATCCTCTTTCACATTTATCGCGAACATAAAAATTTAATATTTGAAAAACTTAAACATGTGTCATATTTAAGTTTGCACTTCTAAACGTAAAGTTTATGTGCTTCCCAATAACAATTGGTTTCTCAACCACAATGGTATCTTAAACATTATAACAGCATTAGAAAAGGGGAAGCCGCATCTGAAAATTAAAACAGAAAACGGGCTCAGCAATATAGAAGGGGGCTCTGTGGAGTAACAAATTGCTGAATGCATTTGCAGATTACTAAGGAAAATTCGTTGAGTGTTTCTTTAATGTTTTGGAACGAAAACTCATGCTGTCAGTCAATATTACATTTTGCAGCAAACATTTGATTAGAAAATGGGCTGAAACTCACTATAAACATTAAAATGAAGAAAAATGCATGTACAACAGTGTACCTGAAAAACAATTTTATTTTTGTACGAAATATAAGACACCAACATTATAACTTTATAACCCAACAGACTTTTCTACGGGCAAAACCACATGAAAACCATCTCAACCATTTCAGAAAAAACCATTTTAGGAAACAGATTTTAAAAGAAGGTTAAATAAAACCAGAGAAAAACCCAAACAAGCCCTTTGAAGGTACATTACAATAATGAAAAACTCACTTTTTATTAACGCGTTAGTACAAATTATAGAAGAAAAATTATTTAATAGAGCCAACATATCAATGTCGAAAAATCAAAAATTAAGATTAACCGTATTCAGATTGAGAACAAGTATATCTATTTCATTCTCTAAAAGATTCACTTCATTACCCATTCAACGGAGGAAGGAAACTTGAAACACAGAAGAAATACATATCAGACATATATCACACAGAACATTTGAAGAGACATACACCTAGATATTCCAGAATTCAAACTCTAATTGAAAAATAAGCATCTAACATAGCCACATGAACATAACAGGAGGAAAAGAGAAATGAAAAATTAGGTGTAATCCTTAATGTCTTGATAAAGTTGTGAGCTCATCCAATCTAACAAAATTAACATATCATAACCAAAACAAGAGAAGGCATTTCTTAAACTCTGCACTCAAACCAAAAAGATGACAGCATTCAGTCTCCCTTCTTCCTAAAGGAGCATCCCTCAGTTAGCCTTGCCCGTCCCCCGGTGGGCTGGCACAACACAGTTTGGCAGTTCCCACATACAACAACAGTCTGAGAGTGGCTAAACACAGTCGTTCTGCAGTAAAAAATTTATACCAGCCTAAATCAGTCAAAAAGATACAATCCAACTGACCTAGTTCCCAATTAAAATCAATTAAAAATATACAAAAAAACCTGACCTAGTTCCTAATTAAAATCAATCAAAAATATACAAACCATCTGACCTAGTTCCTAATTAAATCAATAAAAAAAATGCAATCCAACTGACCTAGTTCCAAATTAAAGTCTATAAAAAATAGAATCCAACTGACCTAATCCCCAATTAAAATCAATAAAAAACAATACAATCAAACTAACCTAATTCCCTAATAAATTCAATAAAAGAGAAGAGATAACTTACATGTTAAAGCAACCCTGGCACTTAACATCCTACAAAAGAAGAAAAAGGTCAACAAATCCAATTGTACAAAATTAAAATCCAATAGAGTAATACCCATTTCAATAAAACACAATATTATTTTTGAGCAAAATTCGTTTCTCAATCAAAGAAAGATTAGAAGAGAGTTAAAGCATATATGCGACAATACCATGAAGAAAGAGTTTGGGGACTGAACAAGACGCTTGAGTTTGTGTTTCCTCTTCTCAATCTCAGCGGGAGGATTTAGCAAATCAATATCGTTTTGAAGAACCTATCAAACCCACACAAACAAGCAGTTTTTCATCAAGCCAAAACAATCAAAACACAACTCAGAAAATCCCGTAACAACAAAACATAACGTGATAAGGGAAGAACGAAAAAAGAACAAATGTTAACATATTCAGCAATCTTTCAAACATGTTTTATGCAAACAAAAGATGAAAACATGGGCAAAACAACGTTAGATCTAATGTGACGAGAACAGCACTCACCATGTTGGCCTAAGTTTTGAGGAACTAAAAACCCTAGAGAAGGAGTGAGTTGCGGCTGAAGAAGAACAAGGTTTAGAATTAACATCAAAGGTTATTATATAAAAAGGGTTGTGCCCAAAATATGGTTCTCAAGAGGCCCGGCCCAAAAGCATATGGTTTCTTCATACCAAAGAAAAACGAATTATTTCAAAATAAAAAATTAAAATTGAAATTGTGAGACGCGTAAGTAGTGCATAAAGAAAAAATGAATAGAGAATTATATAGATTTTAAAATAAAGTTTAGAATTAATTTTTGTTAGAAGACCTTGAAATTAATTTAGAACATTAGGTTCAGGAATAATATATTAGTATATTAATTTCTAAATTTCAAGGTTGAGGCAAAAAATGGGAAAATAATACTCTGAGTTAGTGTTTGTGGTGATTAAAAAACCGAAAGAATGTTAGTTTTAAAATATATTGTTATTTATATAAATCAAATTTATAATAACTAGTTTTCAATATATAAATTATATTATAATTAATTTAAAATAAATAAAGACTTTTAAATTTCAATAATAATTCTATGTAAAATTTATATTTATGGTAATCAATTTATATTGTGATATAAGGTTATGTGGTATTAATAATTGTATTGTACGTGTATTAAATTTATCATACTTATATATTTTAGAATATTATAATTTTAATGTATTTCTTAACAAATTTCATTTTATATAATATTTATTAATAAATAAATATATATATATATATATATATATATATATGTATTTGATAATTCATATAAATTTACATATTTTTATATTGATATCTATACTGTCTCATGTTGATTTATAATTGATTTATAAAAATGTGTGTTTTAAGAATGTTGTTTTTTTATTGGTGTATAATCTTGATTCACACGCAATTTAATGTTACATTACATAAAATATTTTAAAATAATTTTTTTAATTTTAGTTTCTCTCGTATAAAATATTTCTTCCATATATATTTTATATCAGTCTCAGTTTTTTACAAAAAAATGTATATTTAATTTTAATCAGAATATTGTTTATACCAAAGGTATTATTTTAGATTAAAATATATTATATTAAAATATTTTAGTTTTTAGGTTTTCGTATAAAATATTAGTTCAATAGATATTTTATACCAGTGTCGTTGTTTTATAAAAAAATATATATATTTTTAATTTTAATTAGGATATTATTTTTAAGAAATAAATATTTTTATACAGAAGCTATTCTTTTAACTAAAAGATATAATTTTGAGTTGTGCATAATTTTAATATGACATTAATATTAAAATATTTTAAATATTTTTAGTTTTTAGGTTTTAGTTTTTTTTCTATAAAATTATAGTTCAATAGTTATTTTATCCTCACAATCATTTTTTATTTTTTTATAAAAAAAATATTTTAATTTTAGTTAGAATTTGTTTACAAAAATATATATTTTATTTATAACATATCTATTTTTTTAAACTGAAAAGATATTATTATTAAGAGTAATGATATTTTGACACTCTTAGGTGTCAATACATTCATTTGACACTCCTACTCCTATCTGTAAAAAAAATGATATTTTATTATAAGGTGTTAGCGCGTCAACTTACTCTCAAGTCCCTCTTCATTTCATCTTTCTTTGACTTTATGTATTCACTTTATCATTTCACTAAGGGTGGAGAAGCGAAAACTTTTCCCTCTTCTCTTTATCATTTCAGCTTCAAAACAGATTCCCTTCATGTTTGCTCTTTTGTTCACATAATGGCAAGCATTCTCCTTTTCTTTTCTTTTCCTTCTCCTTCTCCGTTGTTACGTTAAAACACACTGGCGTGAACGATCGCATACCATGACAGTGTTTTCACTATAAAGGTGTGGTGGTTTGAGTTTACTGTATTCTTCTTAAGTAAAGGTTCGTATTTTATGATTTTTTTTTATGAAAAAGGAAGAATCTTTGGTCATTTTATGGTTTAGTTTTTTATTGACATATGATTTTCGTTAGGGGGTTTAGGGTTTTCATGTTTGAATATTTTTGTTATTTCATTACATGCTGCCAAGAATGGTGGGTATTATAAAAAAATTACTAAGGAATACTCTCACATTACATTTACCTATGGCGGATAAGGTTTTATTTTTTAATTTCAATTTTTAGTGTGTTTCATCCATGGACACCATGAACTCCAACAATATGTTATCATGTGCTTTGAAAGTGCAAATGAGACAAAGACTTTTTATAAACAATATGCAATTAGAAAAGGGCTTGACGTTAGAACAAGATCATCAAAGAAAGGAATCGACAATCAAATAAGATACTTCATTTTAGTGTGCTCGAGATAAGGTAAATATATATCAAGCATCCCTGCAGAAAGGAAGTCACTTCCAACAAAAGCTAATAAATGCCCCGTCCGCAATACCCTTGCAAAAAAAGAGGGCAAATGGTACATAACAACTGTCAATGAGGAACACTCCCATGACCTTAGTCCAACCAAGCCAAGGTTGTTTTGGGACAACAAAAAAATTAATCTTCGGGTTAAAAGGATTATTGACTTGAATGATGAGATTGGGGTATTACATTTTAAGATTAAAAAGACAACAACTTATTTTTGTGAATTAGAACCAGTATTAATATAGGTGTATTATATTTTAAGATATGTCTTTCTATACAAGTTTATGAGATGAGATGACTTTAAAGTACATCAAAGCGATGAACCCAAAAATATTACATTTCATTATATATCTAGTTCAAATGTCGACGTACTCCATATCCTTCTTATGAGTATAATTTAAGAATAGAAAAACTTAATTTTTGACTTGAGATGTCAAAACTTCAGTTAAGGTGTCCCATTATTAAAAGAGGAGTAACCTTTAGAGATTTCTGACCACACAATCAGTATTAATACGAACAACGGTATAAAATGAACTTAGTTTTGTGAATCAGAACCAATATTAATATGCACATGTACGCACAGGTGTATTATATTTTAAGATTTTGTGTCTTTATGTACAAGTTTGTAAAGATGAGATGACTTCAAAGTACATCAAAGTGATGAGCCCAAAAATATTACATTTCATTATATATCTAGTTCAAAATTTCATTATATATCTAGTTCAAATGTCGACGTACCCCATATCCTTTCTATGAGTATAATTTAAGAAGAAAAGAACTTAATTTCTAAAATTGAGATGCCAAAACTTCAGCTATGGTTTCCCATTATTAAAATAGGGGTAACCTCTGGGATTTCTGGCCACATTATCAATATTAATATGAACAGCTGTATAAAATGAACTAAAGTTTGTGAATCAAAACTAGTATTAATACACACAGGTGTATTATATTTTAAGATTTTGTGTCTTTATGTACAAGTTTGTGAGATGAAATGACTTCAAAGTACATTAAAGTGATGAGCCCAAAAGTATTATATTTCATTATATATCTAGTTCAATTCAAATGTCGATGTACTCCATATCCTTCTTATGGGTATAATTTAATAAGAGAAAAACTTAATATGCACAAGTGTATTGTATTTTAAAATGTGCCTTTTTGTATAAGTTTGTGAGATGACTTCAAAATACATTAAAGTGGTGAGCCCAAAAATATTAATTTCATTATACATCTAGTTCAAATGTCGAAGTACTTCATATCCTTCTAATACTTTTACATCATGTCTTGCAAAACAAAGCCAAAAAAAGTCTGAATTGATACAAACCAAATTGTGCATAATTGTGATTAATTTAATGACTTTATACCGAAAGCACAAAGTAATACCAAAATACAATTGTAGATGATGACTCCCATGTGTTTGTGACATTTGTTCCTAACGATTGCAGCAAGGACCAAAATCTACCAGATTCAACATTATAAACATGTAAACACCATGTGAAGAAAATATAAGTAACTTTAGGAATGTAAATGTTTTAATTTTTATTTATCACGAACCGGTTGTCTTCCTTTCGCTCAACAACATGTAAGTATTTCATTTTTTAGACGATACAACATTGTTTTGTCTTTTTTTACGTATGATAAAGCATTACATATTCTTAGATGACACACACACACACACACACACACACACACACATATATATATATATATATATATATATATATATATATATATATA
>Ga0209489_103939_pt1 | contig 28180 bp, 10 predicted proteins | sample SiratrowhiteBW_FD_187527 | JGI IMG/M metagenome (GOLD analysis project Ga0209489, IMG submission 187527) | Root nodule microbial communities of legume samples collected from California, USA - Siratro white BW (SPAdes) (version 2) | ecosystem: Host-associated > Plants > Roots > Nodule | place... | reverse complement strand
TTTTTGTTTTTTTTTTTTTTTTTTTTTAATGCAAGCATATGGATTGGTATGGGTGTGCTTTGGGGTGAGGTTATTGTGTTAACAAGGAGAGAGAACATGGAACTGATGGCAACTGGGAACACCCATTTGTGCCTAGCAATGATGCTGCTGCTGATTTTGGATGATGTTGTCTAGTAAAAGGGATTAGTTTCTCTCAAAGTCTGATTGCGTCTGGAACATGATTTAACCCCAAAGAGAATTTAAGTGGAAATAAATAAATTGATTTTATATGGTGATTGTCTCCTGTGCTTGCCGTTGTAATAGTTTTTCAATTTTCAATATCTTCATGGTTCTTTAGATTTCATTTTCTGGTCATGATGGGCCTGAGAATTTGAGAGAGAAACTCTTTGCTTGTGATTCTTTGGACATGTTTGAACATCTTTAAAAGGGATTTTAAGTCAAATTCAATTGAATCAACTTACTTGAAAATGTGAAGTTTGTATTTATTTATATATTATAATTTGATCATATCTCAATCATATAAGCTAATTTGTAGAAGTTTTGATAAATATTTAACCTTGAATTAAGGAGAAGAGATTGTTTCTGACAGTTTCCACTGAAAAATTAAGAAAATATAAAATGTTGAAGGGGATTAAAAATGAAGAAGATGTCATAATCGTGATTGATAATTTGAAGACATTACAATTAAGGTGGATAAGTCCAGAAAGATTCGTCACTTTGAATTACTAGTTCAAAGATAAGAATCAAGAGTTGTATTCAAGAACTTAGACTGAAATTCTCTCACAAAAGCTCATACTTCATTCAAAATAAGTTTAAAGTGATTACAAAAGTCAACATATTTATATGATAGACCAAGACTATTCTGCCCATCTACTAATTAGGCTCATCGCATAAGCCATAATATTTAACTAATAGAAACTAATGTCCATAAAGTCTGTTATTACAAAAATATAAAATTTTTATTCTAACCTCAAGCCTCTTTTTGATCTTTAATTCATGCACTCATCAAGTTTTTCATATAATCTCGCTAAGTTCTTATTGTTAACTAGTGCATAAGTGAGTTCGTCTCATTTTTTTCTTCTTATTTCTCTCTCCTAAAAATGCTTGTGGAGAAACTTATCTAAGTATACCTCTGAAATTGGATTGTGAGGCAAGTAAAAAAGCTTACTATAAACCCCAATAAAGTACCAGCTAACTATACCTCACTTGTGCTGCATACTTTTCAAAATGGTGCACTGCATATCCATTTTTTTTACACTACTTATCAGAGAGTACTGTGAACCTGGTAACTCTGTGCAAGACACTTGTTTTTCTTGCATGCAATTAGCGCTTGTAACTAGTGTATGCAGTACGTACAATGTGGCACTAGAAAGTTTGTATTGTTGGATAATTTATGTAGCTAGTTTTGGGCTGAAAATAACTGACTTTTGTTCTTTATCTTTTGCTAATCTTCACCCTCTCTCTCTCTCTGAATTGAGAGGTTAATGTGAAGCACAAGTGAGGTATTGTTTCACTTTATTTGTATAAGGTAGCATGTAAGCGATGAATGTTTATAGTCTTGTGATTGATATGCTGTCAAAAGTGTTTTGGGTAATATACACATATTTTTATGTTGGTATGGGCCGCTTTCTTGAGCATATGCTGTCTAGGGAGAGTAGGGAAATCTTGTTCAAAGAGCCTCGTAGACATTTTGGTCATACTAGAATAAAAGGATACCCAAACATTTGAAATTACAAATTTTTAAATTAAAAAATTATTGTGATGTAATTTAAAAATTTGCAATGATTGTTAAATCCTGCATGAGTGATCTTGGAGGAAGAAACAAGAAGTGATTAGTTACTAAAAGTATAATCTAGTAATTCCAATGCAGAGTGGCTATTTTGGTGTGCACGCACTTGTGTGAGATGTAATTCTATCATGAGCTGGTAGCTGCAGTGTGAATAATTAATTTACAAGAAACTGCACGGTTGGGATTCAAATACTAAAGGATAACAGTTCTCTTAAGCAATAACTTTTTTCTTTTAAAAACCCAATTAGCAGGAATAGACAAAATGAGACAAATGACTCTATTATTTTAAGTTGTAGGGTAAGTATTAATAGATCACAAACTAGAACACCTTAAGTATATACAATAATAAGAATACTAATAATATATATTGTACTTGGTATAATATGATGTTTAAATATTGAAGAAAGAACATGTATGGAATGATTCTTGAAGCATATGCTTGCTTTAAAGAATCATTGATTTGTGGTTAAGATGATAAAAAAAGATGTGGAGGCCGAGATTGCTATGTTTGATCATTTTCAATGAGTTATGATATGTCAAGAGTTGTTTGATGAAAATAAAGGTTGAGTCATGAATTGCAAGGATTGCACAGACATAATTATTTGTGCCCATTTTGATCAAGTACTTGTATTATTTGGAATAATGGTCACTACCTGTAACCAGTGACTGATGCTGGGTGGGAAAAGCTATCCTTGACCAATATCACTGGGGGTGGAGAATGTTCTTCGATCGTATTCTACCTTAGATAATAATTCCTTCATGAAGGTGATATGATCAGTGGCCTGATCAATGGATTAGTTGAAATGGGCTAGTGGCCCCATAAGACATGATATCTATTGGCTTCTGAAACGGTTGAAATGTGCTGATTATTTAAAAATTAATATGGAATTCTACAATGACTAAGATGTTTGTGAGGATTGAAATTTATTCCCACTTGGATTATTGAAATGTGTCCATGAAATCTGTTTTGCTATAATCTCTCACTAAGATTTGGATATTTGAATGTATTCACTCCTTTATGTGCTTTGTGCGTATTTTTGTTATTTATCTTTTTTAAGGTTAGAGAATTCATAGGGAAAACCCTACGCACTCTGCCTATAAAATGTTTTAAACGTGTAATCTTGTTGTACTATTAAGAGCGTCTCAATGCCCATGTTGTAACATGATTTTTGTGCCATCTTTTCAGGTCAATGGAGAAGTCTACTCCCAAAGAACTTGAATCAAAGGTTCCTCCGAAAGACACTCATAAGGAGGACAAGCATTAATGTTTATGAAGGTGATACGGATGTTAGTGCAGTAATTGTGTTTTTGTGTTTCTCTTACTGTCTTTTAATGGATACATGTTTTTGTGCCTTTACTGCATACTACTTTTACCCTTCTATTCGTATATATATTTAGCAATAATATGACATGACAGTTTTGGTTATTCCTCATTCCAGTTTTTTAACACGATTTGACTGCTGAGAACCATCTTGCTGTAACTTGGAATTTAAAATGTTAACTTTGGAGTTTAAGTCATTTTACTGCTAGTGTAAGGTGATTTGTATTTTAACTTAAACTTAGGTAAAAAAAAGAAAAGCAAATCTCACGCACAATGTTGTGAAAGTTGAGGATCGGAAAGGGGGATAAAAAATGGTATCGCAAGGATCGGAACTTTGATTCCTAAGAGCTACTATTATATGAAAAAATATATTCCAATTATTCTTAAAAATGTGCATCCACTATAAAGAATATAGATTATAAAAATAACTCATACATAATAATAACTCATACACAACTAAAAGTAGGTTTATAATTCATAACATATTCATGCATAAAACAACTAATAAATTCATAAATGTTTAATGCAAACAAAATATCCAACATATTCATGCATAAAACAACTAAAAAATTCATAAATGTTTAACACAAACAAACTATCTAAGGAAATCATTTATATTAAATGTAGATAATCATCATCCTCCTCTCCATGATCCTCATTTTCATTAATGTCATCTTCTCCATGACTTTCATCATATCATTATCAGCAATGGAGGAATCTTCAAATCATCCGGATGGAGCAACACCACCTCTTCTAGCATCTTTATTTTCTCCAACTTCAATTAAGATGTATTTATTTGAAGCATTTAAACTTGAATGTGCTCTACTCTCCTCCTCAATCCATTTATCATTAGAAGCAAGATCATAAATGTTATAGTCTTTCATTTTCATAACATTCTTTTGCTTTTGCAATCTTGAATTAACTAATCATCACAAACACTACATCATCCATGATCTTTTGTTGTAAACTATTTCTCTTAGTTTGGACCTACATAATTATAAAATTAATGAACACATCATATTAGCCTCTAAAAAATTATTATAAAATCAAATTATTATATTTAAATTCTTACCTTCTTAAAAACACTTCAATTACGTTTACAACTAGATGAATTACAAGTCAAATTTAATATTTTAATTGCAAATTTTTGTAATTGTGAATGTTCACCATATGATTCCTATCATTGTGATAAAGTTTTGATTTTAAGTGCATATTGAGGTATTAAACTACCAAAAATCTAGACTTGTTCTTGAAACTCTCAATTTGAGCATCAATCTTATTGATCTTATGAATGTCTCTCACCAACATATCTAAACAATCATACATTTCACGTTTGACCTCATAATCAACTTTAAATAGATCCTAGTGTAAATCATACATTTCACGTTTTACCTCATAATCAACTTTAAATAGATCCTAGTGTAACATTTGATGAAGGTAATAACGTGAAGCACGCAATGGCTTATGTAATTGGCTATCCTATATTTAATAAATGATTTTCGAAAAGACAGTATATCTAAGTAAGATAAAAATAAATAAATTAATCTCCAAACATATTCCATATTTTTAAAATAACAAATTAAAAAAAATCAAATATCAGTGAAAGCTAATTAGTTAATAAATTACTTCCTCTGAAAAAACTTTATATCTTTTTTAGTAATATACATTTTTTCATAAATAAATTCTATGGTTGGTTTTTTCATTTGAATCCACCATGTGCAATACCTTAATTAAGGGAAGAGCACACCTCCAGCAATTCAAAATATTTTTTCAAAATTCTTTTTCCAATATCAAATTTTCTAGAAATCTTTAATCACTAATCTTTACAAATTGATTAGATTGTCACTCTTTGGATGTGAACATCTTAATAAATGATCATTTGATGAAATGTGAACATCTTAATAAATGATCCTTTGATGAAATGTGAACATCTTAATAAATAATCCTTTATTTTCATCAAAGTGTCCCAAAGTCAAACAAGAAGGGGAAAACTCAGTATTGACGGATCTTATCAAATTTATCTCTTTAATATATTTGTACAACAAGGAAATATCATCAATTTTTGAATAAATGTAAATTGCGATTTTCTTATCATTAACTATTATGTCATGATGGAGTTGATATTTTATGTTTAAAATCTTTCAAGGTGTCTAGTATAACTTTTGTCTCTTTTGCATTAACAATTCTCCAACTATCTTGTAATTTTCTGTATTATAAGTTAGAATTTGAATGACATTCTCTCTCCAACCTCCTCAAAAACATCATCCATCATCATAAAAATTCTTTTAGTTGTCTTACGTATATCCGAAGCATCAATAGACATAAAAAAGATAGTTCCCTTTGGACTATTTACCAAAAAATTAAATATAGTGTTTCTCCTATAAGTCGATTCATCTATCATTATTGTGTACTCATCTTTCTTCTAAAATACTTTATGTTCTTTCAAGGTCAAATTGGTTTTTTCAACTAGTTGCTTCAAATATTTCATCCTAATTTCATGATATGATGGTGACTTAAATTCGACACCATGTTTGGCAACCGAATCAAGCTTTCTTATGAACTTTTCACATTTTGTTAGATTAAATGGAATAACTCTGTTGTAGAAAGATAGAACAATTTCTTAGCATGCATCATCTCTCTTACTTTTCTTGGAAACGACATTAATAGTTGTTTGAGTGCTCTCTTTTAAAAAAAAAAAAAATACTTTATGACTACTCACTCTCTTCTTGACTTAGTTTTTTTCTAGCATTTTTTGAATCTCTCATACTACTATTCCATAAGCCTTCTCTATATATTGATTTTTTTAATAAAATTTTTCTACAACACGTAAAACACATCTAACATTAATTTTGTAACATCTTCAGAAACTGTTATAGATGCTCCTAACATGAAGTCCCTGTTAGATGATGGTTCAATTCATAAATACCTCTTGTTTATACTTTCTCACAATATTTACATTTCACATTTCTTGTTTTTCCATCAATAAAAGCACAATGACTCCATGGAGGATCAGTTTTTCCCCTTCTTTTTCTACTAACATCACTTTGATGTTATTTTTTCCTCAAATTCTATAAAAACCCGTAGTGAGCAAACACACCAAGGAGAAAAGAGACCGTAGCGAGTAAACACATTAAGGAGAAATTATAGAGAAACAAAAACAGAGCAAAACAAAAAATAGTCACAAACCGAGCGGCGAGTAGCGACGAGTGGTGAGCGACGGTGAGCTATGGGTTTGTGGGTTTGTTTCGTTTATGGGTTCACATTTGGGTTATGATTTGCTTACCAACCCTAGCAGAAAAGTTAAATGGGGTATTAGGCCTTATCAAGGGCCTTCAAAAGCAAGCACTGGATAAGGTAGGGTTTGTTTTAAAGCAAAAATGGCCTTTTAGAAGATGAGAAGAAGCACAAAGATGACCCAACAATCCTCTAATTAAGCAAGCACCATGATTACTCATTTCCATTCGCACAGGTCATCATTTTCCCTCTGCATCATCTCGATTTCTCCTCTAAACTCATTTAATCGTGCAAGTATGTGATTATACTCGTGATTTTAATGGCACTGCTTAGACATATATCTAACTTATGTCACTTTTCTTCTGCTATGTTGGCGTATATAATGATATGGTTCAACCCCAGACCTGCTCAAACCAATCAATAATAAATGTTGAGTTGGTTTGGTTGTGATTTAGTTTTGGTCTAATATGAAATCATTGGACCATTTAGCTTAGGTCAATTTTTGGATGTTTCAATCCAGTTGAGTAGTCATATCCAAGTTTACTAACATAGTTAAGACTTCATAAACATGCATATCTTACAGTAATACATATTTAATATAACGCAAAATATACAATCATTCTAAACTGAAAATTTAAAACATGTTTACAAAATCATATATAACTTTTTCAAAATGAATCTCCTTCTGACACAATTTGCTCAATGCAGCAGAAGATAGCCCATAGACTCCTTTACAATGTCATCTATTCTTGTGTAACACACTAGATAGGTAACAAAAGAAAAATACAAACAAGAAAGGGTAAGCTAACAGATTTAAAACAATCTTAGAATAATCAAATTAATCACATACTTAAATAATACATAAACATATCAAAATCATTTATTTTACTCAATTTCATTCTAAATTTCAACTATATGACTCTAACACGTATAAACAAACTTAACTCTACTTTCGGAAGACTCGTGCATTAAATAAATCCCGAGATATACACCTGTCATACAACTCCAAGCTGTGAATTGACACAGCCTCCAAACTGTGAATTCACACAGCCTCCAAACCAATGAATCATCAATCTTGTATGACAAGGTTAGTCCTCGTGAGACTTTTCTGACCAGCTATGTTTCAAGCTGCAGTCACCTAGTTCAGACCTTCTTCGACTTTTAATATCTAGTAATGATCATCTATTTGATTCATGTTACTAGTAGAGTCAAAATATCAATCATTATTGATCAAATCCTTAGAGAATGCACATTCTAATTAACCAAGACATGAGTATTTTCTTTCCTGAAAATGTTGTCCTGATCTTGACCGTCTTAATCAATACTTCAACAATATCATATCATAAATATATATCTCTACTCATGTATCCATTCACTTTTCAATCTCAATTTCAAAAATATCAAGAATTTCTAATTCATCAATACCATTCAATTTAAATTATAAATCAATATACTCTATTTAATCTATACATTGCATTATAAAAGAATTAAACAATCAAAGAAAAAAAATAGAAAAAAAAATTAACTTGAGAGCTAGAATCCTTCTCGTTTGAGCGAAAATTCTCTTGCTTGAGCGAAAATGGTCCAGAGAGGACCCTAGTTTCAGTGCTATTTTTACTTGAGTGAAAATACCCTCTCTTGAGTGAAAATCTATTCTCGTTTAGGCGAAAAGCTCTTGCTTGAGCAAAAACGGTCCAGAGAGAATACCTTCGCTCGAGTGAAAATATTTTCTTACTTGGGCAAAAAACGAGCGAAAATGGTCTAGAGAGCATGTCTAAATTTCGCTTGAACAAGATCCTCTTGCTTGAGCAAAATATGCAGAAAAACCAAACGCATTTCTGGTTTTTCAACCTAATTCACTACCTCAACATTACCAATCATGCTCAAATAATCTATTTTTCACAAAACAACACATCTACATATGAAATCATCTGTTACCCCAAATTTCTCAACTTATACAATTTCATTTAATTCACAAAATTTCATCTTCAATGCTTCACAATACAAGTTCAACTTTCAATTTTTATCAAACTAAACACCTAGCATTGAAAAATCCCACTGCCATCAACACAAGCTAATCTCATACTTAGTCCAAAATAAGTTAGTTTACCTTAGTATCAAATAGATGCTATTAAAATCATGTAACCATCAGTCTAAATGAATTACCATACAAATCTTTTTTATTTACAGATTTCAACATTAACCACCAACCAAACATAGCTTTACAACACATAATCGTTCAGGTCTTTAACATTCAAAGGTGGTTGTGCATCAAAATTCAATAATCAATTTCAATCTTACGAAGTATCAAAGGCATAACCTAAATTGTCTATTGACAAAATGCTCAAAGTCAACTTCCCTTGCCTGATTTGAGCATATACTCTTCCAAAAGAGCGCCAAAAAACTAAGAGTAGGAGCATCCTAACCTGCACCAAAAAGTATTTGATCAATGATCATACTACACTACAAGGATGTGGAACCAACAAAGACTCTGTTTGATGACACATGCGAGCACAATTATCAGTGAGGAACGATATATCTAAAGCTGATTCTAAGGAAGAGGGACAAAAAATGAACTTACTCAAACTAAAAATCTGATCGAATAGAAGTGCTCATATTGCTGTCACGATTCCAGTGGTAGACTCCGATTGTTGATCTGATGAAGGACGAAAGCAAAGGTTTAGAGAGAAGGTAGAGAGAAAAGAAGGAATAGAAGTTTAGAGAGACGGTGGTTTGTGAAAGTGAGACTTGACTATTAGCTTTTTCTATAAATACACGTTTGCAATTTATTAATAAAATATTCAAGTACTCCTTTCACTTTTACCACTTTTTCTCTAAAAACAAATTTCTAGATCATTACATTCTCCCTAATAAGAAAACTTTTTGTCCTCGAAAATTGACTTATCAATGAAAAGGTGAAGGTAGTTTTTCCTAATGGTTTCCTGTAACTCCCAAGTGGAATCACCATTTTTGGCATCCCACAACACCTTTACCATGTTGATGGCCTTGCCTCTGAGTCTGTTGATCTACAATTCTACCGGTTGGGCTTCAAAGCTCATATTCTCCTTGACCTGCACTTCAACCACTGCTAGGAAATGGCCGGGGTCAGACAAGTACTTCTTTAGTTGGGACACATGAAATACGTTGTGTCTTGGATCATCTTGATGTTTGGGATGAGATTTTGCCTTTAGTGGAATTTATTTACAACAATAGTCATTGTGCTAGCATTAAGCTTTGTATGAAAGGAAGTGTAGAACTCCTCTGGGTTGGTATCAGGATGGAGAGGCAATGTTGGTTGGACCAAAGTTACTTTAGCAGACCATTGAGAAGGTGAAGCAAATTCATGAAAGGATGAAGGCTTCTCAGAATAGGCAAAAATCTTTTGCTGATAAGTGAAGGAATCCCTTGGAGTTTGCAATTGGAGAACATGTCTTCTTGAGAGTGACATGTACTAAGGGTATAGAAAGGGATATCAAGTCAAGGATGTTAACTTCTATGTTTGTTAGGCAATATTAGATTCTTAGAAAGATAGGAACAATGGCTTATGAGATTGCTCTGCCTCCTTATTTAGGCAATCTGCACAATGTATTTCATGTTTCCCAATGAAGAAGTATTTGCCTGATCCCACCATATCCTAGCAGTGGATGAATTGCAAGTCAAGGAGAATTTGAGCTTTGAAACCAACTAGTCAGAATTGTAGATCAACAGACTAAGCAACTCAAAGGCAAGGCTATCAACATGGTGAAGGTGTTGTGGGATACCAAGACTGGTGATTCCACTTGGGAGTTGTAGGAGACCATTAGGAAACACTATCCTGACATTTTCACTAGTAAGTCATTCGTGAACAAATTTTGTTTTTGTTGGGGAGAATGTAATGACCTAGAAATTTGTCTTTAGAGTAGAAGTGGTAAAACTAAAAGGAGCACTTGAATATTTTATCAATAAACTGAAAACGCGTATTTATAGAAAAAAAAATAATAGCCAAGTCTTACTTTCACAAACCCATCATCTCTCTAAACTTTTGTTCTCACTTTTCTCTCTGCCTTCTCTCTAAATCTCTGTTTCCATCCTTCATCAGATCAATTATCGGAGTCCACCACTAGACTCGTGGTAGCAATCTGAGCACTTCTGTTCAATCAAATTTTTAGTTTGAGTAAGTTCATTTTCTGCCCCTCTTCCTTAGAGTCAGTTTTAGGTATATTATTCCTCATTGATAACTGTGCTCGCATGTGTCGTCTGAGTCATCAGATGGAGTCTTTATTGGTTTCACATCCTTGTAGTGTAGTCTGATCATTTATCAGATATTTTGTGGTGCAGGTTAGGGTGCTCTTACTCTTAGGTTTTTGGAGCTCTTTTACAAGAGTATCTGCTCCAATCAGGTGAGGGAAGTTGACTTTGAGCATTTTGTCAATAGAGAATTTAGGTTATGCCTTTGATTCTTTGTAGGATTGAAATTGATTGTTTGATGAATTTTGATGCACAACCTCATTTGAATGTTAAAAACTTGAACTGTTATATGTTGTAGAGTTATGTTTGGTTTGTGGTTAATCTTGAAATTTGAAAATAGACAAGATTTGTATGGTAATTCATTTAGATTGATGATTGCATGATTTTGATAGTATCTATTTGACTAGAGAGGGTAAACTAGCTTATTTTGGATTGAGTATGAGATTAGCTTGTGTTGATGGTAGTGGGATTTTCTGATGCCAGGTGTTTAGTTTGATAAAAGTTAAACTCGTATTAAGAATTGAAGATGAAATTTTGTGAATTGAATGAAATTGGATAAATTGAGAAATAAAGGGGTAACAAATGATTTTATATACAGATTGTTGTTATGTGAAAAATGGATTATTTGAGCATGATTGGTAATGTTAAAGTAGTAAACTAGGTTAAAAAACTAAAAATGCGTTTAGTTTTTCTATATATTTCGCTCAAGCGAGAGGATCTCACTCAAGTAAAATTTAGACATGCTCTCTGGATCATTTTCGCTCACTTTTCACCCACAAGAGAAAAGATTTTTCTCAAGCAAAAATAGTACTGGAACTAGAGTGCTCTCTGGACCATTTTCGTTTAAGTGAGGGGATTCTCACTCAAGTTAATTTTTTTATTTTGATTGTTTAATTCTTTTGTAATGCAATATATAATACAATATATAGATTAAATAGAATAGATTGATTTGAAGCGTGTAGAATCTGAAAAGTTATTGGAATTGCATAATTCGAAACTCAAAGTGAAAAAACAAAAGTTCCCGAATAATTTATTTTCAAATAGGTAAATTTAGAATTTCAGTTGTTTTGGGGTGTAGTTTGAAAAGTATAGGGGTGTAGAATGGAATACCCTATCTTTTATTGTTGTCATATGGGTTAGGAATAGTTTAAGGGTCGATTTATGCAATGCAAACTTGACAAATTCTTCCTGCACCCCCATACCCTCTTCCTGCACCCCCATATAATTTTTTTATTCCACAACTGCCCTTCATGAAATTACATAAATACTCTCATTATTTTTTGAAATTGTGAACCGGATGGGGGGTGCATCCGGCGGTTCTTATTTTTTTTAAAAAATACAAATCGGACGACCTCATCCGGTTCTCAACCAGCAGATCGGAAAATCCTCAAATTCGCCGTCGACAGCTCCCCAAATTTCAAATCAACTACTCTAATCATCAATATCACCTACTAATTGCTAATAAACATCACAAATTGGTTACCTAATGCTTCTATGAAGGATTAATTAAAAGATTTTGAATAACGAACGGAAGATTTTTCGATCTGCTGGGTTAAGAACCGGATGAGGTCGTCCGGTTTGTATTTTTTTTTTAAATGAGAACCGGATGCACCCCCCATCCGGTTCACAATTTCAAAAAACTGTAAACCGGATGGCCTGGTCATCCGGTTTACTGTTTTTTGAAATTATGAACCGGATGGGGGTGCATCCGGTTCTCATTTTCAAAAAATGTAAACCGGATGGCTTGGTCATCCGGTTGGAAAGGGGATGGGTTTTATTAAGATAGGGGTATTTATGTAATTTCATGAAGGACAATTATGGAATAAAAAAATTATATGGGGTGCAGGAAGAGGGTACGGGGGTGGAGGAAGAATTTGTCTGCAAACTTGCCTTTTGTAATGAGTTTAGCGTCCATGGTTATTATTTATTGCCTTATGGGCTAGGAATAGTACCAGCACTGAGAATTTGATTTATGCAATGCGAGGACCTAGGGAAACGGAAATAGGCTGAGTTGGATATCGCAATTCGCACCATTATGCCACGTGAGTTGCCCCTCATTGGCATGAATTTTGTTTTTTATATTTATCCTCTGAATCTGTGTTGTGTTCAAGATTTCAAAATTGGAGACTCTGTTTTCATCAATTTGCAATTATAAACAAAGTTTTATGTTAGGTATGAATGTTTTAGAATACTGTCTCCCTTTCAAGGTTCAAATCATCCTCGTCGGAAAAAAGTATTCACGCATTTAATGTTCGTAGGTAACTTGAACAAGATTGCCTAGAACAAATAAAAATAAAATAAAACTATTGTGTTCCCTCTCCCTCCTCTCCATCGTTTTTCACTGGTGTACCTTCAACTTAGTTTTGAGTTTTATTGTTTTAACATTTGTTTTAAACCCACCCATATATTTAAACATCCTTGCTGTTTTATAAATGAGTTTGGTTCAAGAACTGGTCTTGTATTTTTTTTTTCCTGAAGTTGGTTCACGTCTTGAAGAATTGTTCAACCTCCGCATGGAGGTTATTAATTAGTCATAATCTTGGTAAAATTAGATAGGTCTTGACATTTTGAATATAAATGCCCAAATGGGAATAGGAATTTCCTTTCAATTATTCATCTATTGTGACTTCATTGGCTGAAGAGGGCTGTTTTCATCTAATTTTAGTCTTGCACTCATTAGTTAATGGTTTGATTATATTGACATTATTATGCTGTGTTCAATTTATTAGATAATGTAATGGTTACTAGTACGAGGGCAAAATATTTTTAGGTCAAGATCAAATTTGATCGTTTTAATTAGCTGTTTTCAAATGAATGGGATTCCTTTTCATCGTTAGAAACCAAATTTTAACAATGATAAAAATTGTATTAGGCCATTTTAGTTATAAGTTTCAAAATTTTAGAAATTGCAATTATTTTTTTTTTTAAATTAGGGGTTTTCTTTCAATTTTTAGCTTTAAATTAAGCAAATTAAAAAAATTCTTATCATATTAAAACAAATTTAAAACCATAAATATTTTTATGTTTGTATAAATAACATAATGGTAATATTGTATTTCGATAGGAAATTTTTAATACATTTAAATATAATGAATTTAAATGGATCTTATTTCAATTATTTTTTTTAATTCTTTTATTAAATAAGAGAACTCTAATTTATTAGATTTTAGTTTTCTTCTTTAGATAAAGTATTTTCCTTATCACTAAATTTCAAAAATTATTTAATATGTTAATAATTTAAAAATATCAATTTTGATAATTTTTTTATTTTATTTTAGTTGATATTTTTTTCAGTCAAAATTTATCACAATTTTTTCAACTAATATTAACGAAGTTAAACGAAATTATTTTCAGTTGATGTCGATTGTAATTGTTTAGGTTAACATCGATCAAAATTATTTTTATGACATTATTAGTTAGAAAATTTTCACCATCTTTTTGATTGATGTCAGTTGAAAAGTTTGATACTGGCAAACAAACCATCCTAGGTAGGAAACAACTTTAACAAATTAATGATAAGAATAAGATTGCGTTAATGAAAAAAATATAATCATTGAAAACATCCATAAAAAAAACCATTGTTGATGTTAATAAAAGAAATTAGTTCAAATATGAAAAAAAAAAAATTTTTTTGATGTTGGTTGAGAAAAGCCAATCTAATATTGAACAAGAAAATAACAATGATCTATAACAACAACAATAAAAAATAATCCTAATAATTTCAATAAAACCTATCTCCCAATATCAATAAAAAAAAACCTTAGTCGTGTCTTATTTCATGTTATGGTGAAAAAATGCACAATGTTAATGGTATTCAGAGGCTTATGGTTAGAGATTCTATTTCTGATCATTCTGGTTTGATTTTTTACTTTATTTTTAGTTTTTATAAAGATCTTTATGCTGAAAAACATCTCTTATGTCTTAGGATCTAATTTCTAATGTGGGTTTCTAATTATATTCTTCACATGTTAGCGAGTCTGATAATGATTTGTTGAATAAAATCCCTTATTATATAGAAATTAAGTCTATAGACTTTATTCTTAATATGGATAATGCTCTTGGTCCTGATGGTTTTAGGATCTTTTTATCATAGTTGTTTGGATATTATATCTATATATCTTTGTGTTGGGATTAAGCAGTTTTTTATTCAAAGTTGGATACTCTTTAGGATGAATTCTAATATTATTTCTCTCATTCCTAAGGTTCAAGATGATGTTTTTATCAAGGACTTTAGGTCCATTGTTGTTGCCAACTTCAGATTTAAGGTTATTTCCAAAATTTTGGCTGATAGGCTTGGTATTGTTTGTGGTATGGTGATTTTTCATAATCATAATGGCTTCATTAAAGGTGTCAGATTAACGATTGTATTTGTATTGTTTCTAAGGCTATTAACATGTTGTCGAGAAAGACCAAGGGTGGTAATGTTGATATTAAGATTGATATTTCTAAAGTTTTTAACACCTTTAGTTGAGAGTTTTTGCTACAAGGGCTACTTCATTTTAGTTTTCTCCCCTCTTTTATAATTGAATATATGTTATCTTGCAATCCGTTTTTCTTTCAATCAGGATCAATGGTAATATGATTGACTATTTTCATTGTGGGAGGGGTGTCTGTCAAGGAGTTCCATTGTCACCCCTACTTTTCTGTTTAGTTGAAGAAGTGCTTAGTAGAGGGATTTCTGAACTGGTTTCTTCTCATAAGATTCTTCCTATGATAGGTCCTAAGGATAAGGATTATCCTACGCGTGTCCTCTATGTTGATGACATCTTTGTTTTCTATAGGGCCACTAGAAAATCTTTGACCAATCTTATGGAGTTCTTACATATTTATGATTCTATCTCGAATCAATGGATGAACTCTTTCAAAAGCCACTTTTCATTGTCGATGAGTCTATTTATTTTAATAATAATATCCAGTATCCTTGGATGTCATAGAAGCACTATTCCTTTAAATTATTTAGGTGTTCCTATTTTTTTTGTGCTCGTAAGAGGTGATTTTTTCAACCTTTTAGCTAATTAAGTCAAGAGTAAGCTTGCTTTTCGAAAGGTAAATGCCTTAGTAAGATGGGACATGTGCAATTTGTTAACTTTGTTATCTATGGTATTATGTTTTTAGATTTACAAATGGCCTATAAATATATTAAAAGAGGCAAGTAAATGGGTCAAAAATTTTATCTAGACTGATGATGTTCTTAAAATAGGCGTTATTACTTTAAGTTTGTTTGTGCTCTTAAGCAAAATGGAGCTTCACAAGTCTTAGATTTACATATTTATAACAAAGCTTACCTCCTTCAACTTGCATGAGATTTTGCATACATATTTTTACCTTGGTCTGGTCTAATTCATGATAGATTCTTTCACTCTAAATATGTTAAGGTTCGTGCTCATCAATCTTCTTCTGTTTGTCCTGGGATCAAACATTATTCTGATATTATTTTGGAGAATACTTTCTGGACTGTTGGTCAGGGTGATAGAATAAATCTATGGAATGATTGTTGACGTTTTTTTAAATGCATTTCTCTTTTGGTGGGTACGAATCTTCATGAAACAATTACTCTTACATCTAATGTGGTTGAAAGTTGCAATGATTCTTCTTGGGATTTGTCTCAGAATCTAGCAACATACTCAACTTCAAATTTTGCACCATTTGACTATCATTGATATGCCAGATAATCCAAATTGGAAACTTGAGAAATTTCTTCTCTAGTTAACCCACTTGTGATTAGGGCAAAATTTTTTGGTTTAATTCCATTATTCTTGTTAAGACTTTGGAGTTTTGGAAGCTTTTATATAAATGTTTGCCTACTGATTTGGATGCTCAGAAAACAGGTGTTTCTCTTTGTTCCATCTGCTCTTTATGCAAGTCACAACTTGAGGATATTAATTATCTATTTTTTTTTAATTATTATACTACTTCCTTTATATAGACTTGGCTTAGAAATATTTTTCCTATGATCTTATGGACCTATCTTCTAATGGCTTTATTACTTCTTTATGGATGATCTGGAGTATGAAGAATTTTACTAGATTTCATTAAACTATTAACACAAATATTGCTTTACATGTTATTAAAAATTGTATCTGGACCTCAAGTAACACTTCTAAAAAACATATGACTAACTAAATTTTGAATTTTTTCTATTTTGAAATAGTTTGGCATTAGCACTAGAATTGGAAAGGTCTCGTCTCCTATGCAAGTTTTTTTGCCCTTTCCTGAAGTTGTTTGATTAGAGTCAACATTGATGGAACTGCAAGGGGTGCTCCTGGTTTTGCAGCTTGTGGAGGTATTTTCAAGGGATAGTGGGGAATATGTGGGTGAATTTTATACTTTCTTGGGTATTTAACATGCACTTTATAATGAAGTAATGAGTGTCATTTTTGCTATTGAATATGCCTAATTGAAGGATTTTAAAAAACTTTAATTAGAGTGTGACTCTTCTTTGCTTTGTTAAGCTTTTGGTTTGACTTATATGATTCCTTAGACTATTAAAGGTAGATGACATAAGTGTATGCAAATTTGTGCTATTGTGAATTTTAGAGTGATTCATATCTTTAGTAAGGGTAATAGTTGTATTGATAGATTGACTAATTTAGGTGTGAAAAATAGGATTGAGTTTGCCAAATACTCTACTTTACTTGACGGTATTAGGCTGGGTTTCTTTCATAATATGTTTCAACTTCCTTTTTTCGTTTGTAGGAAGTTTGTTCTTTTTTTTTTGCAGGAGTTTGGTATGGTTTCCTATGCTTTTTGTTATTTCTTCTTTCTATTTTTTTTAATAATATTTTTTCATATGATGATAGATGATTTGTAGGTTTTGAAATGTCATATTAACTGAGATGTCAAAATCTATAGTAATGGTTAAATGAGTCTTTTAAAAAATAAGAAATTGAAAATCTTAATTGACATCAATTGAAAATAATCATTTTCCTATCCAAATGCACTATAATAGTGTTAAGAACAACAATATAAACAATATAATAATCTATTGGGGGTGTAGTTAACTTTTATTGTGGTGGTTATAAGTGCAATAGTGATAAAAGTATAATAATAGGAGTAGTGATGACCATGTTAACAATAGTGATAGTAGTATAATAATACTAGTGATAATGATTGAAATAGTGATATAAGTTGTTGAAGATCTCATATTTATTAGAAATAAAACTAAATTATATCACATAGAAGATGCAAACATCATCTTACAAGTGAGATACAAACTTTACCTTAGTTGTTCCTTTATAAGCTTTACCAATACTAGAGTATTAAAAAAATATGTTTAATAATATCTACATCTACCCACTCTGTTATTATCCTTAATTTTAATATGAAAAAGAAACTATTTTGAAAAATTATAAATCTATCGATTTCTTGTTTATTTTTAGACTATTATGAGGTCGTAAACGATGGGCAAATCTCTCTCCATCTATATTAAAATAAGTTGACATAAATTAATAACACTTGTGTTAATTTGACCAAATTGACTTAATAAGATAACACACATACTTTAATCTTTATTCCGTCTACGTGATCACTGTTACCCCTAACAAAGAACAGTATTGTTTCAAAGAAAGAAAAAAACAAATCAAGAGAGACAACTAGTTTCTTTCACATTTTAACAGCGACACAATCAAAGACAAATGTTAATGTTTATTCTCTTCTTTCCTAATAATACCAAAATAAATGGCGTCTTGATTTTAAGATATAGCATGGCATTTATAAGAATATTCAGAAGCTGTACCTAGGAATATTATCTCTAGAAACATTTGATTGGCATTTAGACACACACCCCTTTTGCCATGGAACTAGAAGTAAAATAGATGAGCATTTTATATTACTATAAATAAACTATATATCAGAATACCTTTCAAAACTTATCCTAAACATAAGATTGTATCCTAAAACTACTTTTTGCAATCTTGAAGCAATCGCTGAATTGTATAAAATAATCCTAGTGTACAATTAATGATGATATTTTTCTCTCTTAGACAACTACCAATTAATTATATTGTATATTGCTGAAAACTACAACCACTAATGCAGATCCTGCTCTCGGCAACAATGATTGCTGGCCACATATCTGATGCAAAATGAAACATCACAGTTTAGACAGGCATGACAGTGAAGGATGTCAAATCAACAATTTTCTAGTTGTTGGTCCCTCTCCTGGCTTGCAGCATTCTAGACACATCAGTGAAAAATAACACATACTGGGAAAATATCTAGAGTGACTTTAAAGAATAGTGTAGGATGATTCAAAGGCACTTCTGAGACAGTGTTGGAATTATTTTCCTAATTTCAAATCCCATAGCTATTGGACATACAGTGTTTAACTTTTCTTCAAACCCCATCATTTAAGGGAACAAAGGCCATCTGTATTCCCATTTGGTTCTGATTTCTTTCTAAAAGTGGACACCATCTACCACCTTTCACCCACCCAATTCAAAAAAGGTGTTGGCCCTACTCCAACTTCGTTGATTTTGTCGTGCACATTACTTCATGTGATCAGTAATCACCATACTATACAAAGTTATAGACACTGCATTCCATCTTGATATTGTTTTTTAGTATATCAAATGGGATATTTATCTACCATGAACCAAAATCTCAATAAAAATTAAAATCTTCCATCAAAGAAAAACACTCAAGAACTGTTCAAACTGATCTCATGACAAGTAGAAAGAAAACAGATAACGGAAGACAATCCATTTCATCCTCAGCAGCACAATGAATTGTGCAACCACAACTCGATTGACAGCAACAAAGGACCCTTATTGAAAGCTTCAACAAGTTTAAGCTTTAAGCATTGGAGTACACACAGATAAGGTTTTGAATCCATAAATTTCCCAAAAGACATAACCACTTACTCCCACAAGAAGGGAAGTGTCAGTGGATCGTCATTTTCAACGAAACCATCGAACCCCATTTGCAGCATTCCATTGTAATGAAGGTTGGTGGTGTTTGCATCAAGAACCAATAGTTGACCACCAGGCTTATCTTTTTCCGTTTCTGAGTACGCATATTCATTCACAGCATCAAAATGCACAGATCCTGAAGGAGATTGCACTGGACAGGTGATGCTAGATTGCACCATACTGGACTCTGGACTTTGTGATTGAAGTGTTGACAGAAGATAGAGAGCACAACCTGAGTCAAAGGATCCAGGTTTTGCATCTGAAGAGTGCTTTCGGCTGCTCTTTCCACCGGTTGATGGGGTGATGGTGCCATGAATAGGCTGACAAATGGAAGTTCCAAGCATTGCTTCATTATCATTGCCTACAATAGGGTCATTTTCTTGCCAAAGAGGATGTCCCTTGTCTTGCTTGTGCTTGTCAATTCTGTATAACAGTCGAGGTGGATCATAACCAGATTCAGCTCCAGTTTTAGCAGTGGCAGACCACATACTCCTCATAATAGGGTTCACATATGTCTCCGGGCTGCCAAAATGCAGGATTCTAGGTCCTAATTTGTAGAAAGGTAGTGCAAAAGTTCACATTAATTACACTAGTGGAAGATGGGAAATAATGACAAGAAAATATACAACAGTTTAACAATTTTTGTTAATATCAAAGAAAGGACGTAAATGAATTCTGTATTTCAGATGTAATGATGCTCTATTTTCCCTAAAATGCTCACTTTTGCATCTTTAATATCAGTCTAAAACCCTAAGAATAATTTTGTATCCTTCTACTTCCCTTCCTATTGTATGGTAAATATTGAATTTGTCTTATACTTCCAAAAGCATTAAATGCCTTTACATTTTCATTAATACTTTCTTTCCAAGATAGGAGGAGAATAACATTTTTTTTTAAATTTAATTAATGGTCTAGTAAAGGAGTACTCACAAGACACTAATTAAGGAATCGATAATGAATAATTCTAAAGGACAAAATTTAATTGTATTTCTATATTGGTAACTCGCTAGGGTTGGCCTAGAAAGTTTAGGTAATTTGCATGAAGTCTTAGCTTCTAACAAAAGACCTTAGTTTTGTTCACTTCTAAATTCTTCCTGCAATATTTAGAAACATTTAGTTTGGAAAGTATAGCTCAAAACATTGAATATGTCAATAGAAGAAATAGACTGACAGCCTACAGGTAACTATAGCATAAACAAAGGTATCATCTACTCTCATATAAAGAGTTTCAAGAAATAGAAATCCTCGTCTACTTATTTTTTTTCCTCCAACAAACTTAACGAACAATTCAACTCCATGGGAGCCATGTATGATCTAAATGTCATATTCCAACACCAAGTTTCCAGTAAAAGTCAAAGATTGATGATCACTTAGCTTTATCATGACAACAATCCAAATAGGTTGGCTAACTATAATCTTAGCATATAATTCAGCATATTACAAAAATTGAAATAACCTTAAGCAAAGTTCTAATTCTAATTTCACAGCTTCATATCACTAAGCAGCTTAAAACTAAAGAGTTATAGTTTGGTGACAGGGTTCTGCTGTTTCTTTCCAATTGGGGGTTATCCGTTCACACACACTCTAACTCAATCACACGACTGAGATCAATTTAACAATAATAGACAAAAGGACATCTTGGCACAAACCTTTGTAATTGTACATGAATTTGTCAGTAGCCATGAAAAGAGAGGGAGGCTGAGGTTTCCTCCTGCGCCTGTTATGCCCATCAAGCCTTTTCCTACAACTCCTCTTAACCTCATCAAACTCCCCAAGTGAGTGAAACCTACACAACAATTGTCAACACCTCATGTTACAAAACATCAAACTAAACATCAGAAGGGAACAAATTCCAATCCCTAAATCTCCAACTCCCACATAACCAAACTCCAAACCAAGTGAGTGAAACCTACACAACAATTGTCAAGACCTCATGCTACAAAACATCAGAAGGGAACCAATTCCAATCCTAAATCTCCAACTCCCACATAACCAAACTCCAAACCATACCTGCTACATTGCTGGCAGAAGCGTTGTTGTTTCCCCCCCACCAACACAACTGGGGTTTTGGAGTGCTTTTCACATACCCTGTGGCGCCTATGATACTCTCTGCAATCACTGAGGTCAGAGTTGCATCCATCAACAGAACAGCACATATTCTGTGATCCATTCTGAAGGCGGGATCTTTTTGATGACCCAGATGGCGAAGACACAGTTTTGGAGTCTCTTGGGTCCTTAGCAACATCTGGAACTGATTTTTCCTCACCAAGCCTCAAATCCACCGAAGCAGCTTCATTCCTCTGTCCTTCACCATTAGCCAGCTCCAGCGCACGTGGATCCCAGGCCAACTCTTTCCCGTCCCAATCCATAACCAACAGTTAGCTGCTCCCACAAACTATGATGCTTTATGTCCCTTTTAAGATGCCAAAGCCAAACCTGTAAGGCACTCACTCACACAGGAATCAGAACTTGAATCCCCTTGTGTTATCACCACAAGCTGAAGAAGACTTTGACTTAGGAACCAAAACAGGATAAAGGGGTCAATCAACAACACCAAGAGGGAAATCGGAATTGGGTTCCCAGAGGAAGCCAAAAGAATAAATGCATCAACTGAAAAAGGTTGCAAAAAATTGAAAGAAAAAAATAAAAAGAGATGGATATTGGAAGATATTCTGAAAGACTATAGACATGAACGTCACCTCAACCTCAAATGCAACTTGACCCTCAAAGGGGTTGAAAAGAAATTAATGTCAATTCAAGGACTTTTGTTGTTTTCTGTGAGAGAATATAAAAATAGCACCCAAAGCCTTCACATTTAAAAATAAAAGTAGAGAAAAACCTCACCAAACTCACATAGTTATGTAAATCTTAAATCCCTCAAATTCTCAAAGCTGCAGATAGGCCTCCAAGAAAATGGGCAGAGAAGGTACAAGACTCATGTTTTGTGTTTGTCTCTGAGAGGAGAAAAAACTTGTTGGAGCCAAAAAGGGGCTCACCAACTCCACTTCAATTAGCTCTAGATGTGGAGTAGGAGACACAATCTGGATCAATAGGAAGCAATTACCTTTACTCAACAAAAAATTATGCCAAACACTGTTCTTTTTCTTTCTCCTTTTTTTTTTTTCCCTATTGTTTTCTTACCGGTAAGTTTCACCGGTCTTTGATTTTTGACTTCCTTTTTTAGGTCATTCTTCGTCAAAGTAATGATAGAAAAAAACTAGTTTAACTCTTATATTAGTTAAAGTTTGGGTTAATTCATCCCTAAATCTCAAACTTTCTGAAAAATTTAATCAGGTCTTTGAATTAAATAATTGTAACCATAGATTTGATATTGTAAAATCTTTATAATTGCGTTTTTGAAATTAGTTTATAGTGGTTGAAATGGTCAGAACATAAAAATTTAAGGCAATAGGTCTAATTATAAAAATTGATAACTAATTGAAACATTATTTTAAGGATGTAATTAAAAATTTTCAAAATAGACCTCCCAATATATTAAATAAAATTTTCAAGGCAATAAAAATATTAATAAACCTTTTTACAAAGACCTAGAGGAAGGAATGAACCCAAGTCATGGAACTCATTTGTCTCATCCTAGAGTGACAAGTGAAACTTCAAATTTACCATATGTCGAAAACAAAATCACTATGTCTACTTTTCTGTTCAATCTTTTCAATAATATAATAACACCCTTTTGTATGCTGCTTTCAATTTATTATTAATTACGATATATTAGAAAATATAAAGATGATGAATTTCACTTTTTGTTTAATAAGTTCTTGTTCTGGTTTTATAATTTAGAATGAATAATGGTTGTGGCCAAATGGAAATATAGTAAGGTGGAGAAAGTGACTGCAACTTTGGACTGTAGATGCAACTTTGAGACAATCAGCAATAGTGACAAATGGAAAAAAGTAAGAACGAAACAAAAGGAGAGAGAGAGAGAGAGACATAGAGTTGGGAGTTATGAGTTGTTGGTTTTGGTTTTTGTGGGTAGAATTGGACTTGAACAGGCTCAAGTTTGATAGTCCAAGAGAAGAAACTTAGATGAAACAAAATAACAATGTTTTTGTTCATTAGAAATGATTAGTGCATATTCTCCACACTTTAGGGATTGGTTAATTGGTATAACTTTTGGGATTGGTTAATTTGTTTAACTTTTGGTTTTGGTGCTGGTTTAAGATGACGAATTGTTGTTGATTCTCACTTTCTTCTTGTGCAATAAAATAAACAATACAATTGTATAATACTGTTAGGAATAAAAAAAATCAATTGTATAATACTGTTAGGAATAAAAAAAATCAATAAAATTATATCAGTTTTGTCATTCAACTAATCCAATCTATTTTAAGTCTAAATAATGTATAAAGGCCACTCCATTTGAAATTTAAATAATTCATCAGCACGAAATCTGAATCCATATTTTCTAGAAAAGAAAATAAATTGAGTTTTTATAAATTCAAATTCAAATAATTAGATTACAATTCATTCTCATATTTCTAAAAGAAGATAATTTGAATATTTATAAATACATAGACATATAAACACCATTTATTTAAATGAATAGTAATTAAAAATATAAAAAATATGATTTGATAGAATATATAATTTATTGACTATATGAAGTTAAAAAAATAGATACCAATAATAGTACACATGTATATTGATTTAAATTGATATCAATTTAAACAAATATTGTTTTTGTTCAAAAAAATATATTAATTAGATTTAATTTCAATCCAATTTTTTAGATTTAGATTATATTTGCATTGGATTTTGAATTAAAAATTCAATTCATGTCCTACTCATGTTGTTTTAACACTGAACTACTAAAGAATACATCATATACACTCAAATTCACAACATATAATAAACATTATACTCTGATCTACAAATTCAGAACATGTAATGAAATTGTATTAAACTCTGCAGAAAAACATGTGGCAGAAAAAACTGATTTGAAATTATTGATTCATTGCGTGTTTTTATAAAATATGAACATTTTCAATAAATTTTGATCTTAAAAACTATTCTTAGAAATATATAATAATTTTAAATTATTTTGGATTTAATTATATTGTTTAATAAAATGTTAATTTTAAATTCAATATAAAAATAATTTATAAACGTCCACACTATTTTTTTGAATACGAATTTAAATTTGAAATCTAATGCAATTATTTAGTTTGGATGTACAAAATTCTAAGTTAGCTCTTTTAAATAACTATGGATTTGAATTTAATTCTGATCCAATTATTTAAATTTAAATTGAATTTTTAAAAATTAATCCATGCACACACCTAAATACACTGGTTTTCTTTTATTTTGATAAAAAGGTATTTCAAACCATAGGATTTATTGGTTACATACTTGTAGTTGTTGGAATAAGGATATGATGAATTAATGTTAATTATTTTTACTTTCCAAATAGACAACATGGCTTCTCTTGAAATAGAAAGAAGCTAGTGATAAATGGATAGGAAAAGACAAATGCCAAAGTTGTGTAGTAAATAAATTGAATTTAACGAATCTAGAAAAAGGTAAAATTAATTAATTTTACGAAGCACTACGTGACCTAGTTGACTTCATTGATCTTGTTTTCTTAATATTAAATTACCTTGACTTCATTCGTAAAATAATGGTGACACCTATTGAATCACTTATTATATAATTTTACTAAGCTATCCATTGAATTTGAAAATAACAATTGAGTCACTAAATAATGTTGGTTTCATTTATAAAAAATTGTTTCATTTATGGATTTGGTGAATACAATAATTTTATATATTTCTGCTTAGCTGAAGAGGTATTTCTTATTGATAAAGGATTGGTAACCTTATTTTTAAGATTATTGACATTAATTTTTAACTATAATAATTTACACACTCATTGTGTTATAGCTTAAAATTCACCTTTGTACAAGATTTTGGAGCTATATTTTCTTTCTTACTTCTTTAAGTTATCAAGTTTTCACTCAAAAACATATAATATCTTGAGATGAACTTCTTATTAGTAATGAACCTTGTATAGTCTTCGTCACTGAAGTCTTCGTCACTCCATTCTTTTTGAGAAATAATCTCATTCCTAGACTTATCTTCAAATATTGAAATTATATTCAAGAAGCAAATGAATACATTCATAACATATGCCTTGCCTAGTCTAGTATGGACTAAGTGAATAGATTTTCTTACAAGTTTATGATATTGACCCTTAATTGTCTTGCATTCTTCATATTTACCAATTTAATATATTCAATTTGTAAAACATAACTATTGTCATGCATTCTTCATATTTACCAAATTAATATTTCAATTTGTAAAACAACTATTAGAAGTGCAAATCTATTGAAAGTATTTATCAATAGGTCTAGTCAGATGTACGGATTAATCTAATAGACAAAGGCAAGTCAATATACTTTGTCTAACCAGATAGACAAAAGTATAAATTATTATAGCTTCATATCTGATGATAAAGGCATTCCATATTGTTATACATACACATATATATGTGTGTGTATTATAAAAAGTTACAAGTCAATTACATCTTTTCCAAAGAAATTAATCTAGTGGTATATTATCTAATTGATGAACATTAGTAGCACATTTCAGGATAGTCAAGGTAATCATAATAGGTATTGTTATAGAAATGGTAATGGTTCCGTCTAGTAATGTTAGTAGTAAAGGTCATTATCCTCTGAAGGTTATTGTGTTATTCTGAATATCCAAGTTCCATTGGTGTCCAAGAAATGTAACATGACTTATGACGGAGAATTGTCCAACATATAGGAAAGCCATGTAGGTGTACTTGAAAATATTCCATTTTTATTGAGAGGAAAAAATAAGAAACGTGAAAGGAAGTGAGAACAAATATCATATAATCAACTTTTCATAAGACAAATAACATTAATATATGGTCATATGTACTATTTTTCGTGTTATAAATTTAAAATATCCTTGTAGTGTCTAGTCAAGATAAATGAGATCCATCATTATACAAAACTATTTCATCTTATTCAAATATTACTCATTTAAATCTTAAGGTTAAATCTCCAGCTGTGCATAATTTAAATTCATACCATTTAGAACTGTGTTATGCCAAATGCAAGGTAAAAATGAAAATACATTATTGTGACTAAAGAGATCATAAATCAACAGAATAATAAAGTCATAGATAGCTCATTGACAAAAGATAATCATATTTTGAACAACATATGTATGCAAAATGATAGATCTCACATTTCCTTACATAGATATTTAGAGTTTTATATTTATTATTACAACATTTCTTCCTCTTCTGAACTTGTTTTCTTCTTTTTTTAAGAATGTGGTCCTTTAAGTAATTGTAACATTCATATTTATAGCAAAAATAATCGTGATTGCACTTCTTTCACTTTGAACTTTAACTCTCACAATTTAGTTTTAATTCAATTAAAATTTTAATGGTTAGTTTGTAAGATATAATGAAAGGATAAGTCCTATAGGTAATTGTAAAAACATAATTCGATGAATTATACCTTAAAGGTTATTAATTGAGTAGAAGAAAAAGGATCTAAACAAGCTTTTCTCCTACATTAAATTTGGCATGTTATGAACAATACTAATGGCGAAAGAATCTTTTAGTTGAATGAATCTTGTGAGAAAAAGGATTTGAATTTGTAGTCTTGACAACTAATGTTTTAAAACTCTAATCAATCTTATACCAATTTAATTGGTTTGAACAATGGTGTTACTCCCTTCAAATACTTCCAACAAACTAAACATATTTTATTCGTATGATTATTCTATCATTTTTTTGCTCACTAACTCAGTTCGTCTGACCACATTTCAAATCCTCCAAGCAAGTATCTCTTATTACAATCCAGTTTGTCTGACTACGAAGTTCTGCAAATGTGTTAGAATTTGACTTTGATTTTTCTTGTAGAATTTGTTAAGTAAGTGTCGTAAATGAAGACTTGAGTTCTTTTATCTTTTAGGTTCATACCAATACCTTCAATCTATTTAGACTATGTATTTATCTAATAATAATATGTTTTCAAAGTACTTAAAAAGTATTATTTCATAAATTTAGGATGTTACATTATTCACTATAAAGTTATCTTCATCACTTTGCATTCTATGATTTTGTTCAACAAGAGCTCTAGGGTCTTGTAATAAATTTTTTCCATTTCTTTAGGAAGATTTAAAACATATTTCCTTTGGAAGATAAATATTCCTTTTCTGAGTTGGAAACTTTTATATCAAGGAAGTACTTTAGTTTTCCAAGATCCTTTCAAGATCAAGTTTGCTTGCAACAATTATATCATCCACATGGACCAACAATTATTCCTCTTGCAGATATATTACATCCAAACAAGAAGACTCAAATATTGGAATTGGGAAAATAGATGCGCACTATTCATAAAGGTAAGAAAGTCTATATTCCCTTAATTGAGAGTCAAAAGATAAAGAGAAAAGAGACAAAGAACGAGATTCGTTGGAATTGGTCAAATAAGGATGAGACGTTCACATTTTACTAGCAAAGGTTCATATGATATTAGACGGTTTGTCCCGTCTACAAGATAGGTATTTCTTTTTGCTTACATTTGTTACTCTAAATCTTTTACACATTAGATGGTCTAATTAAGTTTACATATATTTGATGATATGTGACTGTCTAAGCAAGATGTCAGTTTTTTTTTTTTTTTTCAATTGTTTTAAATTT
>Ga0209489_103938_pt1 | contig 28185 bp, 11 predicted proteins | sample SiratrowhiteBW_FD_187527 | JGI IMG/M metagenome (GOLD analysis project Ga0209489, IMG submission 187527) | Root nodule microbial communities of legume samples collected from California, USA - Siratro white BW (SPAdes) (version 2) | ecosystem: Host-associated > Plants > Roots > Nodule | place... | reverse complement strand
TTTTTAAAAAAAAAAAAAAAAAAACACGTTGTAGTCAGTTGTTGAAAAGCATCATATTAAACCGTGATAAAAATTGTTTTCAAATTAATGTTTTTATTCTTTTTCCTTATAAGTCGCTTTGTGTGCAAACAAAAACAAATTACGTAGAGTAATGAAAATAAACGGATGGTATTGTAAGTTGTAACATAACTTTCAGGAAAGTTTTATCTAAAAACAGAGGGTATTCATAACTTTCAGAAAGTTCATCTCATTCTTTAGAATGAAAACAGAAGGGCTTGTTCAATAACACAATCATTCAATTTTAGATGGGATTGAACTTGGCTACATTGTATAACGGAAAGTTTGTATTGATTAAAATTTTGTAAAATTTGATTTCGACAAATGATCAGCATATACGAACCTAAAAAGGAATCAGTGATTGTTCCATGCAATCTTACATTTTCTCATTGTATTTGTTGCAAACAAAAGCTTGATTCTATATTTCATTTCATTTTCTATACATAATATGAAGCAGAGGTAGATTTTTTCAACCAATGCCTATTCTTTCAGAAGAATTTTCAAGCTACTAAAAAACCCAGGGAAAGCTTCTAACTTAAATCTAACTTAAATGTAATTAGCAACTACCACTGCAACCTATAGGCCTATGAAGCTGAAACTTTGGTGCATGGCATGTGTAGTTATTATGAGGACCTCAGGAACTCCCAAGGTCCTGATCCTGATCCAATCCTGCACCAATGTATTTCATTCATTAGTCACTTAGGTGGAACACATTAGGAATAATAACCCTTGAAATTCATTATTACCTCAAGAAGCCAGCAAATGTCCTAAGACCCATATAGATGGTCAAAGCAACCCAAATACCAATGAAACCACCAGCGGATGATAAAACAAGCAGACAAATGATGCTTACAATTGCCACCACAACCTGAGAGTTACCATAATGAAGTAAAGCCTTAACATTTAGTGCAGAAGGTTCAATATGTTATTTATCATAATATCAACATTACAACATGGAAGAAAAACCCACCATGGATAAGGCTGAATATGCAAAATCAGAAGCACCAAAGTTGACACCATCAAATACAAATGCTAAAGTATTCAAGGGTTGAGTGACTGCCACAAACTGGTAAAAAAATGAACATGAATGTGAGTCTCCCTGGGGGTTGGAAAGATACATTACCAATATCCTTTCCAATTTGAAAATGAATAATTACCGGTATCCCAATTTGAATGAGGTGGAGAACATTAGGATCTTTTGTAAATATTTTAGCACCAAAGTGCAAACCTGTTCCAAGAATGAATGCAAGTACCAGTCCTAGAACCAAACTCATCTGCAGTATAATAGTGTGTCACATTTACAATATATATCTTGTGAAAGATGAGTATTTCATTTAAGATTCTAAAGCACCTGCACAACTCGGGATGCAGTTGCCGATGCCCTTTGGAAGTCGTTATTAGCGAATGCACCCGCAAGAATGGCCTGAAACCAACATGATGGTAAATGGCATTTTACCAAGAACTTGGAGTATTATATAAGCATGTAACAAGCACGTAATTTTTCCACTTTTGAAGATTCAGTTAGCCATTGAAAACATGTGATAATTATAGGTTCTATAGATCATTTCATACAAACCAATCCTCTTTCCAACTTAATCACTTTCCTATTTTTCACAGGAAAGTGTGCACTGGAAATGAATTCAAACAATGAATAGATAATGTTATCCAAAACCTTTTCATTTTTCTCATCCAAGAAAACATTATTAGAGTGGAGGTCGTTGATATTTTAGACAGTGTTTTGGTATGAAACCATCATGAAGTAACATAACAAGCAATTGTTGGACAAAGTAATTATATCTAACCTGCCCAGCAACGGCCAGACCATCGGCAAGAAGAGAAACTGCCAACCAAACCTGCAGACAGACTTGAAATGCAGCCATGGATGTTGTTCCTTGCCGTGCAGCTAATGATGCAGACAGTGTCACACAGAATGATACAGCGATGACTCTCATTAATAATAGAAAACCTGGTTGACAACAATAACATACGACAGAACAAAAAAAGGTGTCAAGTCTCAATCATGAAGTGTTAGTTGTTAATCTATACGAAAACCATTAGTAGAAGTATCAATTTGAATGAAAAACATAAGACAAAACACCGTAGAAATTTCCATAAGAAAATTTTGACTCTGCAAAATTTTATGATTTAAGGTATTTATTATTTAATATTGCTAGGAAATAGATATTATATCTTTAGTAAATAATTTTCATTATGGTTTAATCTTAATAAAGAAAAGTAGCATGGCTTCTTCATCCTTACACAGTTCTTATTTTTTGTAGATAATTTGGTCGGGCAAGATAAACTCTTACCATTTCTAAGAAAACGGTTTAATTGCAGATGCTTTATGCTTGGAGGTATAAGGTCAACTTGTTCTAACAACCTCCAAAGGAGTATAGCTGAAATCAGGTACCTACATAGTTAATTTGAAAATAAAGGATAATTAGGATCAAAAGAAGCAAAAGGAAAACACTATGCAACTTACAAGATAGCTCTGCATAAAAGTACTTTGCAGAGTCTTCCATACTTTTAACAATGGTATAATCTGAGCATTTGAATTACAGTTAAATAAAACATACTGAGATATAACGTGGGCAATGGCTGCACCACTGACACCGAAGCGGAATACAAACATGAATAAAGGATCCAATGCTATGTTAGTTACATCTCCTGCCACTAGATACATCAAGGAAAGAGTAATTCGAATCAGATAATAGCAGGATATTGTGATTTGTGACACTTAATCAATGATAGTTTAAGTTTGTCAAGGCATACCAGTGGCATATAAAGGTGTTTTTGTGTCTTTAAATCCTCGGAACACTCCTTGCATTGCCAAGGAAAGAAGAACTGCAGGAGCACCGAGGGACCTCAATCTCAGATACTGCTGTGCAGGCTGTAGCATAGGAGAGTCCTGTATAAATAGTTTATATTACTTGGCAATCATCTCAATGCTCAAATAAGGCCAATCCACTAAAGGAACAAGTTAAAGTAATCGTAAAAGTAACATTCCTTAAAACTACAGTACTTACAGAAGTTACTCCCATGAAGTTCAATAAAGGTTTTGCCAAAGATATAAGAAATATTGCTTGGATGAGGCCAAGAACACCACCAATCAACAATGCCGATGAAGCTGAAGGAATATGCCTTCTCTTGTGTTCCTCCTTAACAATATTAAAAGATTCACAAACATAATCTGAATTGTGAACATTTCCACCTGTTACTGACCAAGAAAACGAAAGGGTCTTGTTGGAAATGCACAAAACCTTTTATTGCTAGAAACCAAACCCAACACAAAAGAATGGCAGATGGTATGGTACCTTTCTGTGGTAATAACTCTTTGGTTTCAGTATCCATAGGTTGACCTGCTTCCAAGCATTTACCCTCCTCTATCTGAGTGCTTGCTCCACTAAGGGTATCTTCCTCAGCCACAAAAGAGGTGGTGACACTGACAAGAGGGAATATTGCAACCCTTGATACTTGATTGAAGAGAGCTATTGAAACTCCTACAGCAGCAAGCTCTACAGGACCTGCACGGACCAATAGTAAATAAGGCATTCAAATGCATGCCATTATAGTACTCCTAATCATTGGAATTTTTTCTTTCTGATTTTCAAGTCGGATCAACATATCATTTTCCTATAGATACTATACTACCCCTATTTTCTTGTGAACTATCTTTCATTCAATCATCACTCATGAGTCAACCCTCGGTCAGTGACCTCCTGACTAACATGTTTCCTGTTGTTCTGTTCTCTCATATATACAATTAGGTTGATAAGCAAGTCAGCTGAAGCATCGTGGGCCCATATATACAGAAAAATTATAGTATTACTGCTTTAAACAGTCATACCCACCTATTGTTTGAAATAAGATATGTGTATAATATAATGAGCTCAAACCAATAACATAACATACCTATTTGGCCTATAAATGCTGTGTCAACCAATGAAGCAATAGGATCAGCCATCAAAGCCATTGCTGCAGGCAATGCAATTGACAAAATTTCCCGACCAAGACTGTCTGCTTTAAAAACCAGTCTGCAATGAGAACAGAATCAAGCGTCATCGTAAAATACATCCAACAGATGAAAATTTTCAGGAAAAAGAATGTAAACTATGCAGTTTCTGTTTAATGAACAACACTATCCGTTTAGCCTTTGAAGTTAGAACTTGCTATCTTCAGACAGATATGTACCACAACTACAGAAATGCTATAAGAACATAAACATATCATACCTTGCATCCTTAAAGAAAGTACAGATTGGTATTCTCCTCCAATCACCTAATGAATACATAGTCTCTTTCTCAGCCATCTCCGAGAAGCCAAATTGACTGTGCTGTTTTCAATACCACTTATTGAGGGTAGTGATAGGTAACTGAAGAGATACTGAAGGAGCTCCAATATCAGACATGCGCTAACCTTTTTGCTTGAACATGAACGTTTAAAGAGTTCATAATTTCGGTCCCTAAGTAGAGAGGCTGCGTAATATCTTGGTATCTATGTGGTTAAACACACACCAACCAATCAAATCAAATCATAATGGAATAACAAAATGGAATAGGGATAGACTCCACAGAGATGAAAAGTTGGTAAAGGGGATGCCCTTTTATATTCTCCCCCTATTGAAAACAATAGTCCTTCTAACTCACTATGCGCAAAACCACTAACTACAGTAAAGAATGCAAATAGCACTAAAACACTCAAAAAAGTTAGCAAAAAAGGGTCATTCACATGAAATTTGCTGTCATGTGAGTTACCCTTAAGAACAAGAGACATTTACCACCTAAATTCCGCTCAAAATTCAAACTTGGAAATTTGGGCTTTGAAAGAAAGCCAAACCAACCAATTACAAGCAACTCAAGCAAACTGCAATCAGATTTTTCTAGTACCCAAAACGTGATTCACTTGCTTTGACTGCCACAGTTACACGAAATTAAAGGTTTAAAACTCCTCATTAAGACGTTTAATACTGACTTTGAAATATAACAGCTATAACCTGAAACGCACAACAACAGAGCTAGTATCACAAAATATGCATGCGAGAATGATAATGGAACACCGAAAACAGAACAAAAGAAAAACGTTAGAAGTAGAAAGAATGTGGTGGTGGAGAAAAAGTTGAACAGAGACAGAATGTGGGCCCACATAGAGTTGAGAGAAGAGAAGGGGAGAAAGTGAATGATCTTATTCATTTGGCACCTCTTTTATAACATGAATTGTTAAAACATGTGGCACTTCTATAATCCAGAGAAACGCTTCATCAACATCAAAAGTCTCGAAGTGTCACTGCATGCATGCTTACCAACATCGTTATCACGTGTCCTGCCACCACACACTCTTCCAATTCAATAATTAAAAACATACTTCGTATAACAATATTTTTTCCTTAAATTATGTCCATAAAATTTAATTATTTAAAATATATTCTAAGATATGCAATATTTGTTACATTATAGTTTTGTTTGGTTACTAATTTCTTCGAAGACTTTATTTAATAAGATTGAAATTACTACCATTCCAATTGTTGGTAAGATAATGCTAGAGTGACAGTATATTAAATAAGATGAAAGTATTTAAATTTTTTGAATGTTTTTTTATTATTTTTGAAATCCATTCAGAAGTATTTAGACATTTTATTTAATTTTAGTCAACTTTTAATCAGTAAAATTAATTTTTTTTAAAAAAACGTGTTAAAGAAGTATTCTTCATTGATATATATTTAACTTAAATGAATTTTTAAATGTAAAATCATTGTGTTTTCGATTTCCATGTAAAGTTAGGGTTATATGATAATTGAGAATCAGAATTTAGAACCACAACGTTTAGGCCATTATTACGGTTTATGAAGCAGCAATGATAAAGATAAACCTTAAAACCTAAATAATCTCATAAATTAAGAGACTCAGACATATGTTTTTCAGGTCAATACTGGAATGGAAATTATATTTTGACTCCATGGAGAAAATATGTGGTGAAGAAGACTATATCTGAACACCAAAAAGTGATATTGATTTGGAAAGAAAAATAATTATCTTTTATTTTTTTATGAAGTTTACATGAAAACCTGCAACAACCACACATTAATTAGAAACAAAAGCAGTATAAACACAAATAATCTCATTATATAATATTATTAGCTTTTATTTTTGTTTTCTCTATCACTTTTTGTAATATATATTATATAATTTTTGTTTTGAATAAAGCGGAATTGACAGGAGAAGAATCCGTAGGCAAAATAATAGGGCGTGGTCCATTGAAATTCCGAAAGGGGAAATTTCGTTGCACTTTCCTTTCATTGAATAATGTATCAGAGAATAATGTTGTTCTGTAAATATATAAATTATTTATAAATTCACTGTGTTATTTTACGGTTGAGAATCACTTTTCTTCTCTTGAAATTTCTATTTGTATTTAAAACACTAAAACATTGTTTTGAAACTTGTTTCATTATTTCTTCTTCCAATCTTAGCTCTCTCAAAATTTATTTTTTTTATTTTTTTATTGTTACAATATCAAATTAATTTCTCTTAACTCTTACTAAAAAAATAATTATAATAAAGTAAACCATCTAAAAGCATAAGTATCAGTCATTTCAATCTTTGAAATCAGGTCAAACAAATTTTAGTAACAGAAATTAACATCTAATTGCACTTCATTCTTTAATAATATTAAAGATATGTGAAATTAACCGATTCTTATTCTTTAAATTCTTATTTTTTTTTATACATCTGAAATAACACATGGCACAGAACACTGCACACTGCACACCACAAACTTTTGGAAAACGTAATGTTGACCGTATAACATTACGAGGCAGACCTTTAAACGGCGTATAATATTTCCTTTTGGATTTAAACATTAACTCCAAACTTAAATGCAATCTCAAACCTTAATCAATAAATCCTATATATTTAATCTTTTAAATCTAAATTTTTTTAATTTAAAACATAAAATAATAAATACAATTTTGTTTTTGTTAAATTTTAAAGATATAACAAAAGAAAATGATTGAAGTCCTGTTATGACAATATTCAGTTGTATTTTTTTTACTGAAATACCTAGTAACATTATTATGGGTGACATTAAATTAAGTCACAACCAAATTACATGCTTACATGTTTAGATTGATATCCTGGTAAATATAAATAAAAAAGTTATGTCATAACTAATGACTATAATTTTTGTTTCTTAATAATAAGAGTTGGATCTAATAATTAATATCAAAATTAAGATCATCAATTCAAAATGATTGTTATGAATAATATCAATTATCTCATTAAAACTATAGTTTTTGACTTAAACACTGCATTCAACTTGCAAAACTTTAAATAATGTTAAAAAAATTTCTTTAGATAAAATTGTGAATTACTCATTTTAGTAAATAAAAAAACAATTATTTTAATAAATGACGAAAAAAATGGTACCCTAATTATGAAAAACCAAAATCCAACTTTTAATTTAGTTATCACATAAGTATCTATAATTATTGGTCGGGTATAATACTTTAAAAATATAATTCTTTTTTAGAAAAAACATGTTTGCTTTTAGCTTTTATGTTTAACACAAAGAAGTACCTCTTTTTAGCTTTTAGTTTTGTTATTTTTAAATTTTAATATAATACCTTTTTCTTTTAAAAGAAAAAATTCTTAAACAACTATTATAAACGAATATAGAGAATGACTACGAAATACTTGGATCTCATGCAAAATACTTATTACAATTCCCTATTATTAGGGTTTTCTATATTGTACTAAAGGAAAATATTAATATTATAAATTTTACCAACGGAATAGTTACTTTATAATTTGGTTTTGGCACAGTAACTTCTTAAAGACTTTCAAAATTATTTATAATATCATGAACTTGAATCTTAGGTTGCAGTAAAAGTGAATTTTATCCAATCATCAACCTCGCATTAGAACTAATCTCAAAATCAAGTTACACTTCTAAAAAACATTATCAAGAAGTCTTGCAATGCAACTGTTTTCTTTATGAAAGTTATGCATATATAATAATAAGCTTATATTTAAAATGTGCAGTGCAAATAAAGTGACCAAGTGGTATTTCTTATCCCAGAGACACAAATTCAAATCCAATCACTACTTCTTTTTCTCACTGATTGAGATAACAGTTTTCATAATCAGCATCACTAATGCTTTGTTGAGTAATACTCCACCAACCACCAAATCCTTGTCAGTTTCAATCTTTAAGCTCACATTTAGAATGACCATAAATACACTCTACTCTCAATTTTCCCACATTAAAGCAAGTTTAATTAAATTTTAAATAAACATAAATTTGACTATTTTTAATTGAATATCTAGTAAGAAATTTATTTTATTAATTACTTTAAATATTTTTTATTTTTATACAAGTATTGTATGGTTTAACTTTTACCTGAATTTTCGGTTACTTAATTCTTAAGAAAAATTTTCATCATATTAAAAATCTAAATCAAGAAGAAATAAGTTGATTGGTAAGTTTAAAAATAAAAATAATAGTCATTCTGTTGATATAAAAAATAAACAATAAAATACTTAAAAGAAAATAAAAAAAAATTAAACACCAATTTTTTTATTAAATTCAATAATTAATTAATCCTAAAAATGTTGAAAATAATTTATTTTTATATATTTTAAGAAATTTATTATCAGGTTTGTATTGACTCCAGAATATTCTGATTTGACTTAATTATTGGGGGAAGAAGAATCTGCCTAATTCCATCATGTCCACGTGTCAACAGCAGCATGGCCGTTTTGAGAAGCAGAGTGTGCTTCTCTCACATGACGCCATTTAATTTTACAGAGTTTTCTTATATTTTATTATTACAAATGGGCTGGGCTTCTGACTTATGACCAATCCGCGAAACGTGGCCCATAAAACAAAGAATCTCTATTAATTATTTCATGCGTGGCTTCAATTTTTTTTATGTTTATCATATTCAATAAAATGGCAGGCAAATGGTGTGTCGGAATATTTGTTATTTTATTTTTACTATAAAAATTTAAAAAAGAATGATATAAACGATTGTAAAAAAGTGTAGAAATTACTATAAAATAGCCATAAGTGATATCTATAAGATCAAACCTCTTTCCAGTTTCCACATTGGCTGTAGCTTAAAACTAAAACGAAACGTTTGAGCAAAGAATATTTTACATGATTAACAAAAACTACAAATATAATATATTATTTATCTGTGGTTGACCATTACTATTTACTCTATAACCCAAGAAACCTTCCTTGATTACTTATTTTATAAATAATTATAAAATGTTATAACAATTTTTTACTTCATTTCTTATTCAACGTATTATTATATCAAATGGGAAATAACTTTTCTCATCATTTCGTGTACTAATGTTTAAAAACATAAACAACTAATTTGGTATTTTATCTTTTGTGAAAAAAAAAGATAGATGAAATAATCTTCTCAAATCAAGTTGTAAAAATATCTAATTTCCTTCTCTTTTTTACCAGTTAGAAATAAAGTTAGACTTAGGCAGTGAAAGCGGGCTTAGGTTAGACTTTTGGAGGCGTTAATCTAAATTTATAATAAATATTTAATATAAATTGACGTGAAAACTTGTTTTTTAACATGTTTTAAGTGTTCATAAACCTTTAAATACATTAATATCTCTAAACTAGACAAACTACATGCGTTCATCCTTAAAAAGATCCATTATGCATTCTGATAGCTATAGTGCTGCTGTTTGTCAGCTTCCAAAGTCATAACAACATTATTATGAGAAAATATATAACGTTAAAGAAGAGGGAAAGTTATGATATACCTTCCTGTCCAAATAATTAACTAAAACAAATTAGATATGGTATGATGAAAAATGGCATAAGAAAACACTAGGGCACTACCCTATTTCTTATATTTATTCACGAGCCAATTCTCGTTACATGTCCATTTCAAGTTTAAAAGTTGCTTTACATTCACTTCTTCATTATATTCTATAATTTTTTGGTTTGTCAATATAATAATTATGTTTAGTCCTTTGTTAAGGTTCGAAATCAAAGCTAAGTTATAATTACTCTTAGAATCAAACCATTTAGCTTAACTAGCTTCATATAGTATGATGAAGTCCACAACCGACGCCCATTAACCGTGATTTTCTACCAATTGAAGTTTTTTTACGATTAATTAAGCTTTCCAAAGTATATATGAACAATCATGAAAGCATATATATATCTGATTGCTTCAAAGATTTTAAGAGCTGAATCAATTATTACTACATTTGAAAAATGGGGAATGAGCCAAAGCTTTCATCTGTATGAATACCTGCATATACAAACCTGCCGCCAGTAACAGTATTCATTTGCACATCTCAGGATTCAGATTATATAAAATGAAATTAATATATATATATATACTATGTGTACATCTGCAAAAAAACTTAAACAAGGAAAAATAATAATGTGTAACAATTCACATCCTTCTTTTTACAAGTATGGCAGATTACACAGCAAAAGTGATGATCTTAAAATTGTTATGCAGAAGTTAATTAACCTTCAAGACTAATTACACGATCATCAATTGATATCAACAAATACATATTCGTTGGACTTTTATTTGAGACCTATATATACCTGTTTGTTAACTTCTGAATTCGGTACAAGGGCAAAAAATAACAGTGTATAATACAAGACTCAGTGTGCCAAATAGGGTTCATTGATAGGGTTCTAGAGGCTTGGATTTGGCAATAAGGAATCCCCAGAAAATTCAAAATCAGAATGAAAAATCAACAAACGGAAAGGAGGAAACATCCTTCATCAACTCCTCAAAGTCCCATTCTGCACTTGGTAACTCTTGCTGAAACAAATTCTCCACCACTTTCTCATTTTCACTAGTTATGCCAATGTTGCAGTTGTTAAGGATACTATTTAAGTCATCAAAGTAACTGCTGCTAGTTTCTCTCTTGCACGTGCCACTCAGGTTCTGATTGATACTGGTGTTTAGATTCTCAAGGGGAGGAACAAACATATCCCCCTCAACAATATTTACACTCCCAAACACTCCATTTTCTAAATAAGAACCTTTTTCAACTTCACTTTGAGAATAGCATGGCCCTGTGCCTTCGAAGTATCCTCCGACGTGTGGCATGTCTAGTCCTTGATCCAACATGGGCAACCTTTCAATCATTGTATTGAGAACTGTGGTTTGCACTGATTGTGATGGAGATGAACCAAACACATGCACGTAGCTTGCATGCTGATGATGTTGTGAAGGCATAAACCCTCCCGTTTTGAGGTCTTTACATGGTTCAGATGAGGTCTCGCTAGCATTTGTTGAGGTTGAAGCTGTGGTTGCGGAGGACATGTTCTTGAGTCTTTTCTTTATCGTTGAATTCCAAAAGTTTTTTATCTCATTGTCGGTTCTCCCAGGCAAACGCGCCGCTATTTGAGACCATCTTCAAAAGTGAAACATAGTACAATATATCAGGTCAATGGATTCACATATGTAGCACGAAATTAACTAGAAATTGATGTCTCCATATTTTGTTTTGTATATTGTATGTATATTGAAAGGAATGCTTCTCGTGGAAACTAAAAAGAACTATAAAAAAACATAGATGGAGTGCCTTCAACTCGAAGTTCTTGCTTTGCGCGTTTGTGTATATTCATGCTGTTGTTATTTGAACTTCAAAATATGTGTGCGCCGTGTTGGTTTAACGAAATTTAGATTTTGACAGATTAAATTTTCTCCATCTTAGGGATTTGCTGATCAAATATTACTCAATAGTAAATGAAGAAGAGAACCTCGTAAACCTACAATGCACTTTGCATTATGTGACCACAGCTAAAAAACAAAAAGAGAAATATTTGTAAAAGAAGTGGAATGACAAAGTAAATACAAGACAAAGTAAAATGGATATTAACATTTTTTTTTCCTACTGAGAAATGATTCCTAAGCTCCTTTTTAATCATTGGTAGACGTTAATTTCTAAATAGGGAAAGTAGAGAAAAATAAAACACAATTATACATGCTAATAATAATAATATGTGCAAACATATTATTACTCTTTTGTTAAAGAAAAATGAAAATTTGACACCTTTAAAAGATGAAAAACAACTTTATCACTTAATTTAATAATATATATGTATGTATATATGTGGGTGTATTTTAAGTTAAAAAATGAAAGAAAGTATAATTAAAATATTAATATATTAATTGTCGAGTGTTTTTTCATAGGAGAATAAAGTATCGTCTGCGTTTATTAAACTGTTCGGAGAAAAAAAAGAAAAAAAAAACATTTTTTTTCATTTAAATGTTATCATCCGAATGCTCAAGAAAATTTATAGAAGGTGGCTTTTCTTCTCTTTTTATCTGAATTTTCAAGCAACAACTTCAATGGGTATTTTGAATTCACTTAAATTCGTACAAGTAATTAACATTGCTCTAGGACTACCTAGGTTTTCGCAATTAACAAAAATTAACTTTAAGATAGAAAAGCTGTATTGTCTGGTATGCTAACTTACAAATATATATATATATATATATATATATATATATATATATATATATATATATATTATTCTTCAATTTAGAATGAATTGCTTAGCTTTGAAGACATGATGGATCTTTGTAGTATGTATTATGAAAGTGCACGGTGTGGCTGAGTACTTAAAAGAAATAAAAGCTTGAAAAGCATTATATATGTACTACTTGCCATAAAGCAGCAGTGCCTAATTACCAGTTGTTAATGATGCATGGATCTGAAAATCTTAATAAAGATGGAGAAAGTTATATAGAGTGTATATTATAGAAGGGTGATAAACCTGTTTCCAAGAAAGGAATGGAAGTGGATGATGAGTTCCTCTTCTTGGGGTGAGAATGCACCTCTCTTAAGATCAGGCCTCAAGTAGTTGATCCATCGTAGCCGACAACTTTTCCCACACCTTTGGAGGCCAGCATTTCTTGCCACATCGCTCCAACACCCTTGTCCATTGTTCAGCATGTACTTCATCAGTTTCTCATCTTCTTCTGGTGACCACAACCCCTTTCTAAACTTGTTCTCTTTACCACTACACACTTCTGGCTTCCTCATTCTTCTAACTGCTTTGATATCTACACAAGGGAAAAGGGTTTATATATAAAGTTGAAAGATCAGAAAGAAGCTTCATGTGGAGGCAATTCATGATGACCATGATGATGATGGTGATGGTTACGGGGTTTGCTTACAAAATAGGGAAGAGTGAGAGAAAAAGAGAGAGAGAGATATGTTGGTTGACAAGTCTAGTGGAAAACGGTTTGGAGAGGGACCTAAGGGATTGAGAAAGATAGGTGGTCGTCTTGTCTTTGACTCCATAGCCTTGTCTTTTTCTTTTCTATTTTTTCTTCACTCACAAGGTTATCATCACACACACATCCATCATAAGGGGCCAGACAAAACATATGTTAAACGTATATACCAGTTTGTTTTATCACCAAGCCAAATTCATTTGCTTCCACTTCACATAATCTCACGTGTAGTTCAAGATATACAAAAATATAATTAATAACAATAATGCCTCCACTGCATATTTATGTATTATGTTCTTTCAGTTTTTAGCATAAGATCCACATGCTTATGTTGCAACCATGTAAGGTATAACAGACTCAAATATTTGTGTGAATCGATGTATTAATTATTCTTTTCCCTGAAATTAAGTGGCAGAACTTTGGAGACTTATATATAGAACTGCATGCTACTTTCACTAACCAAAAAATAAGGTTAGTCCAAGTACGGTTATGAATTACCAACCAAAGTTGAATAACGTGTATGAAGATTATATAGCAAATGTCAGAGACTGATCACTTTCTTAAATAGTAATCAAAAGGGTATATTATTAAATTGTGATTGAAGGAAGTGGAGCACTTTAAGGCTTGTTTTTGTCATGCACATTCTTTACAAACAAAGGTGAATCATGTGAGGAAAAGAAAGAAAGAAATAGCGCAACAGAATATTGACTTCTCAGACCATCTTTTTAATTCAAGGAAAAAATGTATTGTGCAGAATCACAAGGTGCCAAAACAAACTTGAATTGGGGAGACCAAAATCTACTTTGTTTGTGATTGTTATATTACGTTTTCACCAGCTTTCCTATGAAGAATTTCTCATCTGGGATATGTGGGCTACTTGTCTACTTTACCCTAGTTTGTGAAACTCTTCTGGCAAATCTGATATACTATTTCAACAGTAAAAGGAGAATAAATTTGAATAGAGCAAAATGGATGCCATTTGCATATTCATACTGGAGAAAATTTATTATGATTGTTCTTTTTATCCTCAAAAAGTTTGAAGATCGTACAGAGAAAAGTTGAAAATCGGTTGAATTTAATAAAGTGGCACCCCTTTAGAGGGACCAAATGGGTAAGCAGGGACGAAGAATACTATATTAGTCATCAAATCATGTACTTGTAGAAATGTGGCATGGCTGAATTTTGATAAGTGTACAATAGATAAATTATTATTTTTTTCATAAAGTTAAAGTTACATAATAAAAGAAAATATTACCATTGGTATATTGATACCAATGCATTATATTACTTTGAATTCAAATAATATAATGATTAATCACAGTTATGGGGATTCTGTAGGCTCTAGAAGGTAGGTTAAAGACCCCAAAATTAACCACTAAAATTGCTTAATGAATTAATACCTTGCATAAATTCATATTATACAAATTGACCTATTTTTTAAGTTACACTTAAAACTATCGTAAACAAATCTTAGGCCGAATTATTTTACAAAAATATATTTTCGCCCTAACTTAGGCCAATACACAGACTTTTTTTATATAAATTGGTAAATAACGTTTTCAAAAAACTTTTATATATTGTCAATATTTTTTTAAAACTTTTAAATCGAATTGAATTTCATTTCTAACTTTTGTTATTGCATGAAAAAGTTCTAGAGTCACGTTAATTAACTGCATCAAAAAATTATAAAGAGTTGCATTGCCAAAGAAAGTGACTCATCCATTCTCAACTCCGTTTTTAACTGCATTTATCGTTCTCACTTGGATAATCCAATTAGAAATTCATTTTATTGCAGTGACCAAGATCATTGATCGAAATTTTATTAAGCTTGTGAATGCCTTTTTCAGAAGTTACTTCGTTTAAGTTTCTTGAGAACGCTTTATATCCCGTGAATTTTGTAGTATAAAAATAATCTAGTATTGTTTCTATTTAGACATTTGTCATTCAAGCTAATTATAGGATTAATGACATCTGAAATATTTATATTTTATAGATCAAATTGTACCTTCCAAATCATCCAATTAAATTCACGTAAAATTCAGTTTATAATAAGTGTTTTAAAAAAAAATACTTCTTTCTACTTTATATGTTATTTGAGATTTCTACATATAAATTGAGAAAAAATTAGAAAGGCTAAAAAAGTTACATGTAATTTGAGACGAATATAGTATAGCAAAAATGCTCTATTATATTTATGGATGTTATTAGTTAAAACTAGATTCACTTGCGATGAACTTCTTCGATAAGAAAAAGAAAATGAAATGAATGAAAACAGATTGAATCGACTTATTATTATAGAAATCAAATTTGTTCGTTATCGTTTTTAAGAAACACTTTTATTTGACTTGTGCAAATTAAATTAAATTTATTTAAAAAAAAAACTATTCACTTAACTTTTACTTTTAACCTAACTCTATTGTTTTGTTTATTCATAAAAAAACGGAAGGGAATTTTTTTTTCTCAGCAACAAAACATGGTCCGACTGAAAATTGGTTCCATCCCTTCTAATTCCAGACATGAAAATTGGTTTCATTTTTAAATATAAAACCATTTTTTATTCTTAAAAAAATAATTTTATATCAAGAGAAAAATAATGAAATAAAAAATAATTTCTAATTAATATAAAAATATTTCCCGTCGTAATTTATTTATTTTGTTCCGCCACTTTTCCATTCTTCCAAACTATAATAGAATTTTTTCCACTTTTTTTTTAATCCATTAAAAAATAAGACATCTTTTTAATTTTATATCTTTCTTTTTTTCTATTGTTGCCTATAATTTCACTTCTAATCCAAACAACAAAAGAAGAAGAATAAATTACAAAAAGGGCTTGGGCTTTTTTTTTCTATGCTTTCTCTGTACTGTTCTGTGTCCAAATCTTAGCCTTGTTTGTGTTCATTACCTCACAACCAAGCAAACATGAGTTTGGTTACCAACCTTACGCTTCCTTCCCAAACCTAGCCACTAAGAAAATGCAACCACCAATGCCTAAAGGCCACGTGGCATATGAGGAACTTTTTGTTTACCTCATTCAAATAAAAAAGGTAGACAAATTTAAATAACAAATTAATATCCTAATAATATTAAAAAAATCAAGTTAAGGGAGCCATTTGCTTCCTAATACTCTATCTCTATGTAAGGAAATGGTATAATTACTCTTTTAAAAATGTGATGAATTTTCGTTTAGAATGAATTAATCAAAATATGATATACTCATTATTTTAAACATTTAATCAATATTTATTATTTCTATTTATTTTTCTTCCTACTGCATCATAGTAATAATAATAAATCTATATTTTTTTCTCTTTCAATACGGGTCTTCGATGTCATTTAGTATTTTTTTATGTTTCTGTATATTCTTTTATATTTTTAAATAAAGAATCAATCATTTGTGATTGCAAATGTCATTCCAATATTGCAAGGTACAAAATAAAGCAAAAAAAATAGTATCAAACATGCATTTAATTATTAACTTTTAGTTAACATTTATAAAAATAGAAAATAAAATTTCTATTTTTCCACAAATAATACCGTGACAACTAGAACATGAAATATAGGTATATATGCCATTGAAAAGGACCAGACATAAAACCAACTGTCTATTTGTCTAATATATATATATAAAGCTTTTTGATTTTTGGTGTGCTTTGGCCAAATTTGTGAAGGAAAAGATGGATATCAATCCAGCTCAGAGGTCCTTCTTAAATGAATGATAGTCCCATGATTTAATTCCTTTTTCATATCAGAGATTAAGGTTACGTGAAGGATTGTCCCATGCAAAATAGTTTATCTCAAAAATTATTATAAATATTTGGATAAATCATATTTTTGTATTTTTTATCTTATTTAAAAAGTTTTGATTTAATAATTTTTAAAAAATTAGTCTTTCATCTTTCAAATTTAGGTCAAATTATATTTTTTTTTTCATTTTTGATTAATTTTGTTTTTTGTTTTTAGTTGTTCTTAGTAGGGGGAGGATGCCATATCCCAGCCTGGAAATACAAGTTATTTTTTATTTAAAGAAAACAAAAAACTTGTATCAATTCAAAATATATTTCATTTAATATGTATATAGGTCAGATGGTAACTGTTCATTATTTTATAAGCGGTGCATTATGACGATAATGACATCTTATTTCTTATATTTAATATAAAATACTTTTAATATAACTAATAAAAGTAATTAATTTTATTTTTCTAAAATTAGTTCTTATGATTTAAATGTTTTTAGTTTTCAATTATAGTATCTTAGAAGTACATTTTTAGTTCTTATACAACCAGAAACAAATATTTTTATCCATCTAAACCTAGAATTACAATCTTTCAAAAGAAATTTTATATTTATTTAAGAATTAAAAAAAATTCACATATTGATAGTATCAAAAATGCATGTTGCTGTACTTAATCTCTTTAAATGCACCAAATCTTCCACTAAGCTAGTGAGGTAGATCATTAGTGTGTTAACAAAACATGAAATCTTATAAATCGTTACTTGTGCTAAAACTACGAGTCCAGAAAGTTAGGAAGATAATTGCATAAAGATGATGTTTGGACATACTGGTGATAATGAGAAATGGGAATTTATACTGTCAGATTTTTTTATGTTGCAAATTTGAAAATTGACCATTCACCATTCATTTAATTGGTTAGGTGCCAAAGGGTGCAACAATCTAATTCTTATAAATGTCATGTCTATTCAAATAAGATGAAGTGTTTGGTGAGAAAACAACAAAATAATAAATGCAATAAGGATGGTGGTGGCACTTGTAGTAACTTCATAAAATTGAACCTAAAATTTTCTAAAACTTTCAACATAATCATTTTTTTTTTGCTATAAAAGAATTCTGATATTTTTATTACAACATTAAACTTCTTAAAAATTTACTCTAATTTAGTTTCTACATTTAGATAATTTTACTCATCATTCAAACTGATTCAGTACACTTAACTTCAACCTCTCAGGTCAGTTACTTCTATTCAACATCCATTGTTATTTTTCTATAACAAGGAAAATCACTTTTTATTTTTAGACTATTTTTTATTTCTTAATTAACATTGTAAAGTGTATGACTATTATATATTATTTATTTACTCTCATTTAGTTTCCATAGTCTATATTTATTTTATTTTCTGAAAATTCTTAAAAGGTACAAATTAGGAATGATAGTTGGAAATAATTTTATTTTAACATTAACTAAGTGTATGTTTTTTTTTTATCAAAGCGGAGCAATTCTACTCACTTATTAAATAGACGATGAATTGTTCTGTGGTAAATATGTTGACACGATTGTAGTTTGGTCAAAATAAAGTGTTTAGAATTTATTTAAAAAAAAAAAAAACATTTGCATTAAAATTGTCTCAAAGACTTCTATTTTAATCAATAACCAAACTAAAATTGTATCATACATGACTTTTTCATAATAAAATTATTTATTCATTTATGCAATATACAATTTTATTTATTTCGATAATAAGTAAACATAATTACATTACTTCAGTAAAACAAATCACTTACTTAAATTTACATATTATTTACCACCTAAACTCTTCAAAGTAAATGAAATTCGTTTAAAGTAATCTACAGTTACATTATATTATAACTTGCACAATAAAATATATGAGAAAAATATATATAATTCAACCCAAGTTAATAAATGGAAAGTGCAAATTCATGAAAAGAAAATTACAAATAAATGTGTCATGGATAATAAAAAAACTACAAATAATATCTCTTTCAAAATTGAGGACTGGTCCACCGGTATAAAAAGATTAAACCGATTAGCCTAAAATTTTCGCATCTTATAATGATCTATTATTTAAAAGCCAGTGATTTTGCTCATATTGTGATTTTTTTACTGTTTAAAATTAGTTTATTTTATAAGTTTTATCAGGAAGATAATAACATTATTTTATTAGACAAATGTTTTATTTTTCATGTGCATTTATGTTTGACCATTCCATAAAAGATGTAAAGACGAATTCCTATAACATTATCATTCCAATACATTCCTGACTTACAAACACAATGTTAATACAAGTACCGAATAAATAATTTTAGTTGACACAACTATGTTTTAAAAGATTTTTGTATAACAAAATATCATAAAGCAATTATTTTTAAGTAGACTATTTTCTATTTTCATATAAATATCATAAAGCAAAAAAATAAAAGCGAAATTGGTATTTTCAAATAAAATATTATTTATTTATATTAGTTAAAATATAGGTGTCATTATGTTTTGACCGTATTTTTATTAAGTTTTATTTTTTTTAATTTATTAAACTTGATTTGATATATCATAATATTTGTTATTATATATTGACATATATTAGTTTTTATTGATAAATATTATAAAGAAAAATTAAGTTATTGTATATTATAAAAGACTAATGGTGGTAATCACTGACTCATCAAACACTACATGAATGCAAAAAACTTAGTTTCTAGTAGAAATTATAAAATTATTTTTAAGTAGACTAATGGAGACAAAAATTAAAAAAAATGGTATCAGTTATAATAGCTAATAAAACTATGTTAAAAATTATTAAGTTAAATCCACATACCCTTTCTCATTTATTTTGTCTTCTTTTATTGTTTTTTCATTCATTTTTTATTTTTTTCTACCAAACACGCGTTTAAAAGAAATTAGTTAGTAACTTTAAAATAAGTACACTTATGTTTAATGAACTCCGTAACATTGTTAAAAAAGGTTAAATCTCAAAGCAAAATATAGTTTATCTTTCTCTAGTTTAGTATTTTATTTTATTTTATTTGTTTTACACTTTTATTTACAGTATAATTACTTATTGCATTTTATTTATTTTTATTTATCTTACATCTTTTTATATAATATACACTCTTATTGTATTTTTGTATTTTTTATGTATTTGATTTATGGGAAATGAAAATAATTACATAATATTCAATTATGTACTACATTTATAAGATTCTAAAATATTTTCGATATTCTATCATTTCTTTTTTAAGTTAGAAACACGTAGATAAAGGTAGATCAAACTGATTACATATGTAATATAATTATGTTTGTGTATATATATATATATATATATATATATATATATATATGTGTGTGTGTGTGTGTGTAAAATGATTTCTTTTACAGTTTGATACATCAATCAATTTGAGTTATATCTTAATATTTCTTCAATAGAGAATTGGGAAACTAATTTACTATAGTTATTACAAACTAGTAAAAGTAAAATAATATTCTAAAACATTATTAGAAGTTATTAAGTATGCCCTTTATATTCATGTAAAAGGCTTCTTCTTACAGTTTTGATATATCAATCAATTTGAGTTATATCTTAATATTTTTTTCAATGGATAATTAAGAAACTAATTTACTATAGTTATTACAAACGAGTAAAAGTTAAATAATATTCTAAAATATTATTGAGAATTGATTTGGCATGAGATTCATTAGGTTGTTGATCCTCATAAAATTTAATATTTTATTTATTCTAAAATATTATCTTTATACTTTATTTGTAATGTGATAATTCTATTCCTGAAAGTACTATCTCTATTATCAAGAAACACTTTAGTTTAATAGTATATTTCATTTGCAAATGTATGAAAAGATGTTGTATAAACTATCTTGTGAATTAAGGATAAAATTATTTCTAAACTAAATGACTTTAAAAGAAGATAAATAAAATGTATAATCAAATTCAAGTTTAAAATGAATAAAAAAATACAAGTGGATTTTTAAGTTATAAACTTAAAAACTCTTAACACTAACTAGTATACAAAATGTAGGACTAAGATGTTAAAAGATAAGATAAATTTCTTTATTAAAAGAAATTTATGAAAAATGTTTTTATAAGAAATATTTTAAAGCAATATGTTTTGTTTTTATAATAATTTTTAAAAAGAGATACAAAGACATTTGTTTTGAAAACATTTTTAAACACCATTTTGTTAAACTAAAATATTCTCTTTAAAATACAAAGTAAAATTGTTCTTATCAACTTTTTTCGAGCATGTTATTGTATAGAAAGACATTCTTTTATATCGAAATGATAGAGTTTAATTATGAATTGTTGAATATTAGACGATCAAAAGTCCCTTTAGAAGATTAAATTATCTAATAAAGTTTTGATGATAACAAAACTCAAGTATATATTTATATTTGATGATTTATATATATTGCATAATTAACATTATTATTAAAGCAACAAACACAACACATGGTCCAGATAAGTTATTATTTATTCTACTGTTATGTTATTGATTTGATTTAAATTGATTTTATAGCATGGTGTGCCTTAACGTTCAAATTTTGTGATTAATTGATTTTATATGCTTTAACCTTCAAATTTGTTCACATTATTCAAATTAATGATGAGCATTTCAAACATAATTTCTCTATGTTATTTTAAATTATTCCCGATGCAGAATTAATTAAGTTTAATGCGGTATAAAAAATTAGAGAAATATTAACGGCTAGTTTCTAAAAAGCTAGAGGAACAATTTCAAGTTGAAACACAAGAAGCGAGAAGAGAAAAAACATCATACTGAAGAATTACATATAGAGTTTTGGGTTAGGTAAAACCATACCCTTGTGAGCTTTCATTTTTCTTTTTTTTGAGAGTGTTTCTTTCAATCTTGAGTGGTCTTAAATCTTAGGAGGTGATTGGGATCGGTATAACCTGGAGAGGTTTGTGTACTCGTTATAACCTGAAGAGGTTTGTGTATTCATTATAACCTGGAGAGCTTTGTGTATTCGTTGTAACCATTTATAATATAATGGAATCCGTTCAAGAGAGAACTGGACGTAGCTCAAGAGATTAGGATGAACCATTATAAAACTGTTTAATATATGTTTATATATTCTTACCTTAGAAAATTACTTAAAAATTTCTATTTATACTAAATTGAATTTAGAAGACTCTATTCAATCCCTTCCAAATGTTCCTATAATGATAACAATGATTAAGAATAATTATATCGAGGACATTTTGAAAATGAGAGAGATATCTCTATAATCCAATCTAATTATGTAAGTATAGTATTTTTTGAGATGGACTTAAATCAAATCAACCTTATTATATAAACCACTTACACCCTCTGACAACCAATAAAAAGAACTTTCTTAGTGGTAGAGGAACGAAATGCACACATCTAGTTTCATTTAATTTTCCTAATTCTTATCAATAATTATGCATTTTTAGTTTTTGAAATTTCAATTAGATTTCGAACAATGGTAGATATAATAATTGTTTGATTTTAGTATCTCATATTTTGATTGCGTAAATATCATGTCACGAGATAAATAATGATTATGTTAATCAATTTCAGAAAAACTGTGATATTTAGAAAACCAATTGATATAATTAAATCTTGAAAGGCTAATTATACATTTGCAATTACAAATCCACGAAAATCCAAAGCTTGGAGACAACTGCGATGTCTAAAAGAATTAAAATTACAAAAAAAAAAACTCTTAAATTTGTGGCTTTTTCCAATCTCCTATTTCTATCACTCTCGAAACACTTTCAATAATTGTATTAACGTTAACCATACACCTTTTCCATAGAAAGTGTAAGGTGAGAATAATTGATTAACAGTGATAATTGTACTAACCAAATTGACAGTAGGTGGTAGAGATTATATATATACTAGTTGCAGAGAAGTAAGGATACATCAACTTCTTTGTTTATGACATGGAGTACTCTGTAGCATCTTTGGGAAGAGATCTTAAGAACGTGAGGAAGTACTTCGGGAGTGGAAAAACAAAGGAAGCATCATGGAGAGAATCACAGCTTAAAGGTATGCACAAGTTTCTAGTTGAAAGAGAGGAAGAAATTTTGAGGGCCCTCAAGCATGATTTGGGGAAGCATTATGTGGAGGCCTTCAGAGATGAGGTGTGTGTTTGATGTGAATCAGAATCATGAATGTTCCTTGTCTTGTTGTTAAGTTCTACGTGGGACTTTGGCTACTGTTAGCAAATAGTACACCTTTTTTAATTTCGTTTCTTAGTTATTCCTTGATGATTATTCGCAGGTAGGAACCTTAGTAAAGACCTTAAACTACGCCAAAAAGAATTTGAAGAAATGGGTGGCGGGGGAAGAGGTGAGGTTCATAGACCTTATATGCACTAGAACTTTCATTGAATAACTAAAACTTTTGATGTTTTGTGACAGGCTAAATTGCCAAGAATAGCACTGCTTTCAAGTGCTGAGATAGTGCCTGAGCCACTTGGTCTTGTTCTCATAATCTCATCATGGAACTTCCCCTTTGGTGAGTCGATTCAAAGTGAAAGTTGAAGTTCACAAGGTTTTGTAGAAGTTGGTTTTTTGATCAACTGGGTTATGTTATGCTATGGTTTTACAAAAACAGGATTGTCCTTGGAGCCACTGATAGGAGCAGTAGCTGCTGGGAACACTGTGGTTCTAAAGCCTTCAGAGATGTCCCCTACTTGCTCTTCTCTTTTAGCCACTGTGCTCCCAACTTACTTGGACACCAATGCCATTAAGGTCATCGAAGGTGGACCAAAAGTGGGGGAGCTACTCTTAGAGCAACGATGGGACAAGATTTTCTTCACAGGTTCATTAACCTTTCTCAATCACTATCTTTCTGTTTTTTAACTCTTGCTCATAACTCATAAGTCATAACCTTTTATGAGATTTTTTATTTTAACTTATGATTTGATCCAATACTAGGAAGTGCAAGGGTGGGAAGGATTGTTATGTCTGCTGCAGCTTTGCATCTTACTCCGGTGACTTTGGAGCTGGGTGGAAAATGTCCAGCACTGGTGGATTCTCTTACTTCTTCTTGGGACAGAGAGGTGGATACTCATTCAATTATGTCAAATCACATGGCAAAAAAATAGAAGAGAAAGAAGTTTCTTTTATCTCATTGTGTTTGTGGTTGGTGGTTGAGTAAGGGGGTTAATTAAGTTGATTATGTATATTATATACTCATATATAAACTTGTGGCTGCTTAGTTAAGTTGATTATATATGTTAATATAATTATGTGTAAACTTGTGGCAGAAAAAAATCTTACTGTATCAGTTTTTTGTTGAAACACAAGGTGGCTGTGAAACGAGTTTTGGTGGCAAAGTTCGGGGCTTGTGCAGGACAAGCATGCATAGCAATCGATTATGTCCTTGTAGAGAAGAGTTTCAGTTCTACATTGGTAAGAAGTTTGAAAGAATTTTGGACCTTTTGTTTAGATTTTGAAGCATGTCTACTTTCTCTTTGTTTAGGTGACGTTAATGAAGGTTTGGATTAAGAAAATGTTTGGAGAAAATCCGAGAGAGTCCAACAGTGTTGCAAGGATAGTTAATGAGAAACATTTCATGAGACTCAAGAATCTTCTCAGTGATCCAAGGGTCAAAGAGTCGGTGGTTTTTGGTGGTTCAATGAACGAAAATGACTTGTAAGTAGTAGTCTCTTAGAGTTTATCAAAATGTAGCATGTGATGCTGGGAACTTCACTTACTTCACTTCCCATTTCCAACAATGGGATAGACCACTTTCTTTTCACGTCGTTTTCACCTAACCAATTTTGTGCAGATTTATTGAACCCACAATATTGCTGGATCCCCCACTTGATTCAGCAATCATGGCTGATGAAATCTTTGGCCCAGTGCTTCCAATCATCACTGTATGCTGCATATTTTTTTACTGCTCCTTTCAGATTAACAAGTCCTGGAATTTGGCAAGTAAATTTCATTTTTATTTTCCGGGGTTTTTTGCAGGTGGAGAAGATTGAAGACAGTGTAGAGTTCATAAGCTCAAGGCCTAAACCATTAGCAATTTATGCCTTCACGAAAAAACAACCTCTGCAGAGAAGATTGGTATCTGAAACATCATCAGGAAGTCTTATTTTCAATGATGCAATTCTGCAGGTATTAATCTGCTTCTTGTCTCTTTCTTTATCTTTATTCAATAAAGTTTGAGTATTTTTCAAAATCCAAATCAACCTTGATAGATGCAAGGATGTGAAATATCTACTTACCCGTACTCAAGGTCCCAGATGGTGCTAGGTACTGTTTTCAGCAATAAATAACACATACCAATATGATGGCTAAAATTATATCAAGTAAAGTGGAGTTAGATTTTGGTTAGGCCAAATTCTATAACGATATGAAAGTTTATTATAAGAATTGTTGTTGTTGCACTAAGTGACACATGCTTGTTAAGTTTGCATTATCCTATAGTTTTGTAATTGAAAATTGTATTTTGGTGCAGTACATAGCGGATACCCTGCCATTTGGAGGAACTGGTGAATGTGGGTTTGGCAAGTACCACGGAAAGTTCTCCTTTGATGCCTTCAGTCACCACAAGGTTGTGGCAAGAAGAAGTTACTTCACTGATTTTTGGTACAGGTTCCCTCCATGGACTCTCAACAAGCTCCAACTACTTGAGGTGTCTTACAATTTGGATTATCTTGGAATACTTCTAGTTCTGCTTGGCTTAAAGAAGTCAAAACGGTCCTTATTTTAGGCATTGTGTTCCTTCATTTGTCTATTTCCAGTGAGTCCCTAATAAGGATGGTTAGTCCTACCAAGTGTGAATTTCTAAGTATGTTATGCTTAAATAATTGTATTCTGTTTGGTTCTGCATGTGTTATTATGTCTATTGTTTTGTACTGTGGATTGGTAAATATCATTAAATTCAGAGATGAAAAGCCTGGAACAACAGAAAGGGACAACTTCACTAGAAAATTTTTTATTTTTTATTTTTAATGGAACAGTGCAATTATTACAAGGACTAATTCCAACAGCAATATAGATGAAAATGAATATTACAGTAGGTAGTAATAAGTGTGAGTAAGTGCATAAGGTCCACCATGTTTATTATCTGAATTGTCTATGAACCAAATAACCAATGAAGTAAAATTCAATAAAAGAATGAGCTGGACCTACTGTTTCCAAACCCCTGCAAACCATGGCTAACTACAATGGTGTTAATTGTTTATTGGTTCCAATATGCCCAGCACCATAGTTGGTAGGTTTGCACATCAAGTATCCACAGGGTACAAGGGGAGTTTAAATACTTTTTTTTTTTTTTCTAATAAAATTGTTGGATTTGAAATGCATGTAAGAAATAATCACAGATTCATTATCCATCACAATTAGTTGATAATCTTGTGAATCATATTTAGTTATCACGATTTGAGTTCTGGGATATATCAATATCTAAATTATTTTCTATTTTATTTTCAGAATAATATGAAACATTATAAATCTCCAATAAAATTATTATTATTATTATTATTATTATTACTATTATTATATATCTTAATTCTATTATATTAATAATATCTATAATAAAAACTATATAATAACATATTTATAAAAAGGACTATATGTCACCTTTATATTTATTTTATATAATAATATGATAATAGTTTTTTTTAGTTCTTATTTTCTTACTAATTTGAATTCAATTAAAGTGACAAATTAGATCGGTTCCACTTATTTTAACTTAATTTGTCATTATCAGGTAAAAACAAGATGAGCCAAACTGATTTACTTTAGTTAGACACAGACTCAAAATTTTGACAAATAATCTAAAATTTTCAAAATATTATTATATAATATATATATATATATATATATATATATATTAAAAACACATTTAATAGTATAAATATTCTTTTATTATTTAATTTATTAATTAGTATCTTTAATTAAATAAATATTAAGAAGTATTGTCTTTACAATTTAAATTACTCCATTATAATTAATAACATAAAAATTAATTTATGAGTATTAATTATTTAAGTTATAATATTATAACATATTTGCATATTTTAAATAATACAATACAAAAGTTAATCTTTTAAATTATTTATTTATTTATTTTATTTTTTAATTTTAAAAAAATTGAAGTGCCAACTTATATTGCCTCTCCTGATTGGCAGGTTAGAAGGTTAGAATGAGGTAGGTCCCTCTTGCCACTCTTTATTCAATCCTCAACTATCATATTTCATTGTTTATTTCTTAGGAATCCATGACTAGAACAAATGTGAAATTATATTCAGTTTGTCTGTCTTAATTTAAAGATTTTTAACTCAAATTTATCTAATTTAATGTGGCTTAAGCAAATTTTAATATAAATAAACGCATGAATTATTTTTCATTTATGTAATTCATTATCAAAGACATAAATGAAAGTAATTTATTTTTATATCATTCAATGATATTACTTTGCATTAATTTCTTCTTGATTAAGTACTAAAATGTGTGCATAGGTTGATAATGGAACATGAATTCAAAATGATACACTTCTTTTCTTTGGTGACAAATTTTAAAGAAGCAATTACAATTACATAAATTTTACAATAGAATATAAAGTAACAATTATATATATATGTGGAGTAATTATAGAAAAAGAGTAACCAATTGCATTTTATTACAATTTCATGATAATTACATTTATTATTTTTACAAATATTAAGAAATAGAATATAAAGTAACAATCATATAAATGTGAAGTAATTATAGAAAAAGAATAAACAATTACATTTTATTACAATTTCACGATAATTACATTTATTATTTTTACAAATATTAAAAGTAAAAAAACTTCATAACCTTGATTGAAATTTGTGAATATCTACATGTTAAAAGGAGAATTATAGATAAAGTGGTAAAAAAAGACTCCTCCAAATTAAATAAAACTAATAACTAAAAAAAAAAGATAAAATGACTTTTTTAGGTTACCGAAGGGTTCATATATAAAAAAACTAAATAAATAAAATTATTAAAAAAATAAGAATATATATATATATATATATATATATATATATATATCCTATGAATGATTAAAAACCACGAATAAAAATATTAAAAAGGAAAAAATATCAAGAATCATTTAATTCAATAAAATTGATACTTACCATTTT
>Ga0209489_103937_pt1 | contig 28188 bp, 16 predicted proteins | sample SiratrowhiteBW_FD_187527 | JGI IMG/M metagenome (GOLD analysis project Ga0209489, IMG submission 187527) | Root nodule microbial communities of legume samples collected from California, USA - Siratro white BW (SPAdes) (version 2) | ecosystem: Host-associated > Plants > Roots > Nodule | place... | reverse complement strand
TATATATATATATATATATATATATATATATATATATATATATATATATATATATACTATGTTTGATTTTAGTTTAATAAAATATCATAATGTATGTTTCTATTATTAAATATTATTAAACAGAAATAATATTAAAGATAATATTTAACTACCAAATAAAATGATTGTTAATTGTGATTAAAATAGTCACCAAATTAAATTTTAGTTGTTAAATAATTATAAAATAGAAGTAATGATTGAAGCTAATAACCAATTAAGTCAAAATAATTGATATCTAATATTAGATACCAAAGTTTTAGTGAGCTATCTCATTAAATTCTAAATTAGTATCTAAGTAATTAGATACCAATTTAGAATATAATAGCATAGGTCACTAAAACCTAAACCCTTGGTAGATAATGTTAGATACCGATTATTTGTCTTAATTGGTCACTAAGTTTAATTATTACTTCTATGTACTTATTTAACAATCAAAATCTAATTTGATAATTATTTTAGTCTTAATAACTATTTCATTTGATAGCTAAAAATTGATCTCTAAATAACACATTTTTCATTTTTCTTGTAATGAGGAAAATCTCCTAATAGAATAATTCCCGAACTTACATTAATTTTTATTATTGTATCAAAATAATAAATATATAACACATTTTTCTCTGGAAAAATATAATAATAATTCAGAAATGATAAGAGTAGTTAAATAGCGTTTCTCTTTCAGACTTTCACTATGGTTATGTCCTGCCCACTAAAACAAACCGTGCCAAAATCTGGTCAGTGTCAAGCTTTTGAGTCTACAGGGACCTTTTGTCCTTCCTTACTCTTATTAAATTTCTTAATTATAAGTTATATATTAATATTTTAATATGTAAAGTAGAAAAAAAGGACTAAAATAATCACAATAGAAAATAAAATTGTCTGAACAAGATGAAAAATAGTAAAAATTAGTGAATAGATTGTGAATGCTCAACCATATAAAAAAAAAATATCAGAATAAAATTTAAATCTACAAAGATAAACATGCATGAAAAAAAGAAGAGAATTTATAGTAAAAATAGTAATGAATACCCTAAAGTGGGTGTGGAGTAATAATTTTTGCAAATTCTTTTGGTCCTAGTCAACAAACAATTATATAAATAGTAAAGCAACTAGCTCAACTTTCACAAGAATTTCTCTTTTTTCAGAAAAAGAAGTGATTGAAGGTTGCTTGGTGAGGTGTGTTGGAAGTAGTCTAACCACAATTGAAAAAGGAAAAGTAATAAAAGATTTGGTTTGAGGAGTTGAGGAATGAAGAAAGATGCAAAAGAGAATGGTTAATGGAGAAATTGATAATAGCTGTCCATGTCATGTCAATGCTGTGTGTGATAGGAATCATCATTATCGTATTTCTTAGTGGGGGGCATTTGTTTGACCAACAAAAATGTTGTTTAAGGAACTTTTTAGATTTTCTAAATTATTATATGTACAGTTTTTATCGTTAACTTTTTCTCCTTCATTCTGTATACATCTAAACCCTATTTTCCACTCATGAACGTGAGAGATATGAAAGGGACGAATTGCAAGTTGCGTTTTTTCATTCATTATAACTTTAATGTTACGTCTTTAAAAAAATTATACTTCTGATCAAATTGCTGCGAAAATTAATGAAATTATTGTAATTTATGATAAGAAAAAGCTTTTGATTTTATAAAGAGTATTTCAGAGTTGAAGACTGCATTGTTTGTAGGAAATCCACTAACAAAGGACCTTTTGAGTTTGGTGAATTGTTAGTCAAAATATTGGACCGAACCAGATGAGATTTCTAGAGAAAAAAACAAACTATCCTTGGTTTAATCATGTTCTATACCTAATGACAATGCCTTCAATTAATTGGGTTAGTTGACAGTTTAGTGATTGGTGAGTCTGAGATAAGTAACAGTGAAAATCAACCATAGCACTGTTGATTTTAAAAATAATTATCCGAAGAAATATTAAAATAAAATTGAATCTTGTATAAATTGGTCCAAATTATGACTCAAGGTTAAAATAATATAAGTTTTAGATTAGGAATTATTTGACAATAAAATAGAAAGATATAACTACCAGAAAAATTGAAGGTATAAATACTTAGAGAGATAATTTAACTATCAAATATGGGTTAAATTTATATAAGGAATTGTTACTATCTTTAATCTAAAATCAAGATATTGAGTTTGTGAGTATTCTTTTTTTATATATTGTTTAATTTTTTAATTTTTATTAAAAACGGGATTAGATTCACACTTGAACACCTAACAATAACTTTATTATTTTAGTATTCAATTTGCATATTATGGAAGTATTTTAGTGTATGATAATAATATTTTCTTATTAAATTTGGATAGTTAATTGTGAGAATGGTATGAATAGTTGAATTTATAAATATAATTATTTTATTGTTGAATATGAACCAGTCCTTTAGAAATAGAGTTAGAAAAATTGGTAAAATTAGGTAGGTAATTAATATATAAGTCTTTGACTTTTGAGAAGTGCTTATGAATTAGACACATTTTATTTTATTTATGTTATGGTATGTAAAACATATTTATTTTAGTGTTTGAATTATATTGGAATGGGTTAAAATATGTGCAAATTAATTTTGAATTTTAATGTATTAAGATATTGTTTTAAATTTTAATGCATAAGATAATTGTATCATATGTTGTAAAATTCTTAATTTTCTAACATTTTCACTTGAATTGTTGTCGAAGTGAAAATGTGATGGACACATCTCTTCTATTGACATAATTTTTGCTTGAAACATCGTTTTGAGATGTATTTGTTTAAATGAAAACTTGTGTGAGACTAGTTCCTCAAATCTTTATTTATGATTATGCAGCTCAAATCTCATTCAAGTTAGATTTGTTGTTGTATTACTTTCTACCCTCAAGTGGACTAAAATTCAAATCCAATCCAAAAATTCTCTCCTAATATCTCTCAAGGAAACTTTTTTTTTGGATGGCATTAGTTTATGTGTAGTACCTATCTCATTGTATAACTTATGTGGGAAAATTTGGTTATTCAAGCAATCTATGTTGTAGTTGAGAAAGCTATTAAACAGAATGGTTACCACCAGGTTAACACCACGATGAATGAATAAAAACTTAATTTATTTTACAGAACCAAATAAGAGAAAGATAGAACAATATCAATTTGAATCCCCAGTACAAAGAGAAATAGAGCTTGGAACAACAGAAAAAAAAAGAAAAACCAATCGATTAAAAGATGAAGAATCATAGAGTTGAGGATAATATTCTAGGATACAAGCAAAAAGGCGAAATGTGTAATGTAGAGAAGACTAATAGTGAAAAATAAAGTGTAAAATCAAAATATGTCAATTTTTGTTATAGTTTCTTAAAACATCATTAACACTCATCAGGGGTTAAGAAACCTCTAATAAACTGGTAAACGTATCTCTTATTTGAGGTTATTATAACCTCCGTTTGTTAAAATTAAAAACTTTTATAGTCATTAAATTGGCTTTTAAATTAGAATATAAATTAATATTTAACATTAACTACTAAGATTTTAATTATTTATAATTATTAGATTTTAAATTAATCTTTAATTAAATTAGTAATTAATTTTATCATTTTAAAAACCAATTCAAAATCAAACTTTCTAGTAATGAAATAATTGAGTTAGGTCTCCAGAAATATGTCTCCTAACTAGTGATTTTAGAAAAAAAAAAATCTAGAAGAAAATCATCATGAAAATGTAGAGAGATTAATAAATTTGAGTTTATAAAGAAATAATAATTTAATAGAAAATAAAAAGATATTTTTCATAATAACCATTTTAAATTAAAATATAACTATTCTTCGTTAACTTTAAAATATGTCTTCTAACACTCATAAAAATAGATTATTATAGTTATTTCTTATTTTTTTGTTATTTGTCTTTCTTCTTTGTGAAATGTATAACTTCAAAATCTGAAAGAAAAAAAAATGTTTTAACATTCATGTCAACACTAATCCCATAATAGATTACTTTCATGAATGAAAATATAAAAGATCAAAGCCTCTAAAGAGAGAAGACCGACGATTTGAAAATTTGACGAATAAAAAGAAAATACCATACTACAAGAAAACAAAATCCTAAATAAATCATATTAGAATAGAGAATCTTTATTGTTATAAATACTAGCATTCAAACATGTTATATTCACTCTACTGAATGTTGAATCTTTGTATTCATCTTTTAAAAAAGACAACTCCATTGAATATTTAATCTTTGTATTCGTCTGTTAAAAAAGACAAATAAGTCATTAAATGTGGTTTCATTGTTATTTGAAAAATGTCCAAATTATTTGAGAAAATAATATTTTTTTTAATACACTATTAAACTCTATCACGGTTTTCAATTTTGTCAAATTAATAGTTTCTCTATTTTCAATTTAAAACTTTATAATAATATAAATAAGTTCTTGAAAACTTTGAATCAATTTGGTTACAATTAATTAGAATTTTTTAAGTTGACAACGCATCAAATAAACAATTTTTAGACTATGCTAAGTCCTTATCCATATTACTTAAATTTCTCACTAAACCATGACAGTGATTTGTTGGTATTGGGTTTAAAATACCTATCTGTTTCAAATAAATTCTAAAGACAAGTGATAGGTACACAATTAACTCTAAATTTTATGCATGAAAATTAGAATTGAATTAGAAGGTGTGCGTAATAATGGTAAAGAAGTTTGAATTTATAACTCTACATTAACTATTTAAATCTCAACCGCTAGATCAACTTTAATAGGTTTAATGAGAATGTTGGTCTATTATTGGCAATTGGAAATGCCAAGAAAGACAGAAATACAAATCTAAAATGGCTTATATTTGTCATCTTAAAATTAAAAAATTGTAAATGTAAATTTTATTTATTTAACCTTATATTTTTTATCTTAAAATAAATTTATACTAATTAAATTACTTTGACATTTTTTTCATTCTTATAATTATATCCTTACATTGAGTGAAATGCTAGTTTTAAATATATTTATAAAACTTCAAATTATAAAAAAATAAAACTTTAAAATTGAAAGAAGTGAGAACTTCCAAAAATTTCTATTTAATTTTTAATCCGAAAAAAATAGTTTTCTAGATCGAATAAAGACAGAAGACACAGAGAAAGATGAAATACTAATGATACAACGTTATTCAAATAAAAACTATTTTATAGTTATGATATATCTTCTGTGTAAGAGTGACAGTATCCCAAAAAGGAATTTATCACAGAGAAGGAGTGTTAATGTTAATTTCTAGACAAGATTATAAATTAGAGCATTCACGTTGATATCATTATTTTTTATAGAACTGATGGAAATACTCTTATTAGAATTTTTTTTTACTTGATAATTAAATTGTACTATTTGGCATTAGAGATAATCTCAGTTTTGCTGTTATTTAGCACTATTTTGGTATGAGATAATCTCATCCGATTGTTAGTTAATACTATTTCGGTTCGAGGATGATTACTATCAATGAAGTAATTATTTTTATAAAATTAACAATAATGATTAATATTAAATTCTTTTAAAATTCTATAACTAGCAGTATATAAGTCATTTACATACACATATGACTAAAGATCCATGAAAATAATATAAATAGAAGGATATTATTAAGAAAGAATTTAGATTTTCTGATTTTCTAAAAGAAGTAACTTGATGACGTAAAAACATTTAATAGTAGAATATTGATTTGAGCGACGAAATATTTTGTAGGTATTTAATCTCTCAAGACTAAACCAAACAAAATTAAAATTGAGATTAAATATAAAGAGGGTGTTTAATTAGTAAAAGATTAAATCTAGTAAAAATTTAGAAAAGATTGAAAAATTTAAGTCGATCAACAAATTTAAAAGGAATTTTTGGTTTGAACGGTTAAACTTAGCCTTGTAAAAATGATAAATCATCATTATTTTAAGTAATAATATGAAAAGATTTTGATAATAGTGTAGATTTATCATCTATTTGTTAATAATTTAAATTTGGGTCATCCACAAAAAAATTATACTGATAAAAAATCATGAAATAATATAAATAGAAGGTTAAATCTTCTGATTTTATAAAAAAGTAACTTAATAATAATTTTTTTAAAAGTATAATACTAATGAAGTATTTTTAAAAAAATTAGACCTCCAAATGAAAATATGAACAAAATTTATATAAAGAAAATGTCTAATAGAAATATATTTTTAGAAAAGAAGAAGAAATTTGGATAGGCCAACAAATCTGAAATTTTTTTAAGAATATAAACTATCATTTTTTAAGTAATAATATGAAAAGATTTTGTTAATAATTTAGATTTATCATTTATTTAAAAGACGACGAGTTAAATCAACAATATACCCACAATTATAATAATAACTTTAAATTTTAATATAAATTAAAATAATTAAAATAAATAAATTAATAGAGAGGATGAGATGAACGACACGTTTGAAGAGGGTCTCTAATGTTTCATGATTTGATTGCAAACTGGTACTGTAATTCGCGATTGCACCTTCTCGGTTGGTTCTATCTTTCTGCCACACAGACACACGTATAAAGTAATAAAAGGTTGTATTCTTGGTTCCTATCATACGTAGGAGAACAAAAAAGAGAACACCAGTAAGCGCGTGCACGACACCGTCCAATCACTGCCCAACAACAACACAGGTGGATAATTGATGGCGCGTGAAGGGAAGCAGTAGCAAAGTAACAAAAATGGAAAGAAAAATTAGGGTTAGTGGTGCAGGCACCTTTCACAAATCATAATTCACCCACTTTAATGAAGGTGGCTAGGAGAAGAGCTTCACCCACTCACTTTCGGCACAAAGTGGACATTTCTTGTTTTGGAAAAAATCCAACTTAGTATATTTTCCATTGTACCACCCAAAAATTGTGCATACCACTACTGTTTTCAGACCAGACAAAAACCTAACTCATACGTCATACGTAGGTTTCACAAGTCGGTCGCGGGTTTAATCCACCCAAAACCAAACTCAAAACATACATGTACAATTTTGGATCAAAGTAAAATTCTACATTTTTCTAAAACTAGACACTAAAACCGTGAAAGGAGTAAAAAGCTATGGGGAAAAAGTATGTTTTTATTCTAATAATCGAAACTTAACTTTATCGGTGAATTAGTTTTTTTTTTAATATCTATTTTACACTAATAAATAAAAGTTTATACAAATAATAGAGTGCAGCTTATAATAAAAGGTTCTGACGAAAACTAAAAAGACTCAAACTTTTTAACAAGTCAATCGCTAAGTCGACAAGTGTGATGCCTTTTTGTTTATGCGCTAATTGATTCCACTGTCATCTGAAATTATTCCGAATGTTTCTATCATAATTATTTAATTAACTATTCTAAAAATTTTGCTGTCTAGGTATTAGAATTTATTTTTTAATGATAAAGAATAAACTATATTAGAAGAGAATTCAAGAAATTCAACCTTATTAACTATTATTTTCAATAATAAATATGTCACCTATAAAAGAAATAGGTAATTAACTATTATTTTCAATAATAAATATGTCACCTATAAAAGAAATAGGTAATACGGATCATTGTAATATTTTTTAGCAAACTAGTTAAGATAATACATAAAACCAAACGTACAGAAACTTTTTCAGAAAAGACATTAGTTGGATAGGATATATCTCTTTGGATAATTTAGTGATTTCTTAGATTCCAAAAGAGATGAGGAGTGATTGTCAATGTAATAAGATGGTAACCAATTAGTGACTTTTGAAAGTTTTCTGACAGAGAAGACAGGATGACCGTGAATCTAATACACAGTAAAATGAATGAAAAACGTGACTTCAATTAAGGATATAATTCAATAGAACTTATTAATATTACATAAAAATGAGATAATCTGCTTTTGGTAGTCTCTTGGTAACTTCAATGTTAAGCATATTTTTGAGTTAGAGATAATTTGGAATAATTGAACATTTCAGAATGGGTGAATAAGGACTATCGTAACCGAAAAAGAAAAAAAAAAAAAGAAAAAACTCGTCTTAACAAAGTTTCTTTGAAAAGCGTGTAATTTAATTTTTCATTGCTTCATGTTTTTCATTATGGTAGTCTTGTTATCGGAATGATTTATGTTTTCTAAGTTGGTGAAAGTGATATTTCTATAAAGTCAAATTTGTATTTGTAAAGGTTAATTGTAAAGTTGATGTAAACAAAAAATAAAAAAAGGTACATGTAGAAAATTTTTCGACACTAAGCATTGGAGAAATTAAATAGTATAGGAATATAAAAGTAAATGTGAGATTTGAGTGAGATGTTCATGATTAGTATTTACATACTTTTGATTTTAGATTAAAATATTTTAAAAATTATTTAAAATAAATAAAAGATATGGTTGATGAATGAATATTTAATCATTAAATTATATATATATATATATATATATATATATATATATATATATATATATATATATATAAATTATATGTATTCGAATTATGTGAGTTTAGGTTTAGTAGACAGTTTAATGGATAATCTATATCTGATTTGAACATCTGTTGATAAAAGACTCATATATTTTGATTAAATCTTCTTCTGGTTAGACTATCTGTTGCATGAATCATCATGCATGTGACTTTATAATTGTTTGGTGCGTCATTTTTGAAAGTTAGTTAGACAATTTTAACTTTATAAATAAGACTTTGTAATGAACAATTATCTTTAACTTAAAGTTGAGAGTTCACTAGTAAGATAAACTTAGTGTTGTAATCTCATATTCTTTTTTAGTGAATTTCTAACCATGGACGTTGATTGAGTTTTAGTCGAACCATGTAAATTTTTCTGTGTGATTCTTTGTTTACTTTATTTTTTTTTCTTGTGGTTTTCTTTTGTTATTGTTTAGTGTTTGTGAGTGGTAGACGATCTAGTGAATTTGTGTCTTTTCCTTACAATTATGTCAATACATCTCTGCATATCTCATATATGAGTATGTACATAAGCTCCCAAGCTCGGAATCTGTGAATGAGGGACAAGGTGAACTTTTTGAGGGGTGAAAGAGTTTTAGTATTCAACTTTAAGTAAATAGTTTTGATGTTGTATTTTCACAATCATCTTTTGAGGTTAATGTTTTGCAACTCTCATAGTGTTGAGTTTATTTGACTTTTTCGATGAGTATGATATGTCTCATATAAACATATAAATATGTATTTCCTAATATGCACTAATAAGAAGTTTTCAATATTAATGGTGAGTTTTTTTTTTACCAATAATGAAATATACAGAGATATATCAACCTAACAATATTAAATTAAATAAATCAAATTAGATCATGTGTACATGTATAACTACTTAAATAGGCATGTAGTTATAATTGACCGAGTGGTCAAATATTGAATAATCAATAATATCTTTTATTTATCTTATTAGAACATTTTATCCTAAGATCAATAGTCTATACACACTGATTAATCTCACAAAAAAGACTCACTTAATACTCTTATTAACTATTATATCATGATTACAAGTTTATTTTATAAATATAATTAGATCAGATAAGATTTGATTGTATTGAGCCAAATTCAATAAGAATCATATCAAACTAATATGATGTAAAGCTTAATATAATGAGATTTAACTTAGTATAACTATACCTAAATTAGGTGAGGCTACATATAGTAAATCTAGTTCTCCTTAGATTGAGTCTAATCAAATTAAATTTAAATCAACCCAATTCAAATCTAAATTTCAAAATAATTTAAGAAATTAGAAAGTAAATTTAATATAATTTAAAGTATATTGAAAAAATAAATTCCAATTTAATCTAATTAAATGGATCTATATTTTATATCAATATATTTTAATCTATTTTGTTAGTTAAAATTTGGATTAAATTTTAAAAAAATCACTACATGATGCCTAACCTAACGTAGTATGACAAATATTTGTTTATTAAACAAAATATATTTTAATTAATATAATGGATCTAATTTAGATTTTATCTGTATATTGGTAAATTTGCATTTGCATGATCCATCCACATAATTAGACGTGTTTTTTATTCATTTAGTTTGACGATAAGATCTGGATTTGGGTTTGATGCGAGTGATAGTGACTCCTATTCTGAACATCAGAAAAACCTTTAAATGGTGCGAAAAGATGTCATCAAATACAAGAAAACAACCACATGGGACCATTCTTTTATGTTTAAATAAATCTGTTCTATATGGTGAAGTGCGCAATTTTAAATAGATTTATAAACTACAATTTTATTAGTTTAAAATTATAACTTCTTACATAAATTTTTAAGCTAAATAAATGTACATTAATATCTGTTATGGCTAACATATATGCTTTCTATCTTGAAAAAATATTCTAACAAGTTATAATTAGTATTTTTTTTAAATGTATTTAATGTGTAAATTTATTGAAAACTATATTCTAAATGAGTAAATAACTTAAATAAATCTCATTTGATTTCCTAAATCGTTAGTATTTTAGCTCTAATTTCTCGCTCCATATTCATAACTATTTCGCCAATGTCCCGTAATGACTGTAGGCTAATTTTTTTCACAAAAAATAAAATAAACATACCACTTTTTGAAATAATTTTACTGAAATATTTTAATTTTTGATGAATGATCTTCGAGGAAAATAATTAATATAAAAATAAATTAGAAAAAACGTTAATATTTCATTAGAAAAGGAAATATATTAATTATTATTATTATTTTCTCATAAAGCTAAAATTACATTTATTGTATATTTGTTTCTTTCTGAAGATGGGGAAAGCGAGATTGAAAAGAAAAATATGTAATTATTAGAAAAAAATAAAAATAGAGACTTCAGACTTTTTGTTTCTCGTATAAAAGAAGAGATAAAAATAAAATATATAATTAATTATATTATAACATTAACGTTACAATATGTTAAAACATAATTAATTATATTGATTAATTTTTTACTAATATTTTAGATATATTTTATTATTTAAAAATAATTAAAATAAAATATATATAAATAAAACATTAATAATACATAATAATTTTTTTTCCTAATTCAAATAATTTAATTTCTACTATTTTTTCTTTTGTTTTAATCCAGACAAAACATTAAGGTAGAGAAAAAAGAAGAGTAACATTTTGCATAAACAGATGAAAGTTTGCTTTTTCTTATTCGTGCAGTTCCATTCTTGTCTGGTAGGTTCTGGATAGGAATGTGAAATAGTGTATTTTAATAGATGAGTTGTAATTGTGATAGTTAATTGGACCATCGATAATTAAGATTACGATAACTAAGATTTATTTTTTAAAATAAGAAAATATATAGAGTTTTTCTAAAAAAACCATTAATTTAAATATAATTAAAACTACAAGATATTTTAATTAAATTAATAATCTCCATTTTTGTTTTAAAAAGTTTGATATGATACTGTGTACACGTGTGTAATAATAAATTGTAAAAATATATTTAAATATCAATTATAAATTTATTAATAGATAATTACAACACTACTTTCCTATTTTCTCTTAAAAATGTACCTATCTTGCTTAGAAAAAAGTTAAATTGTTGGATAATAATTGTTTGGATTGGTAACAACCATCAATTTCAAATGTAGTTTGTCAACTTCCTTATCATTTTCTTTTGTCATTCTTATTGGTGTGTGATATGCACGTGGCACCTACTGGTTTGCTTCGTCCATGCAAATTCATTTCGTAATTATCTCTTACTATCGCTAATGATCATTGATCAAGATTTATAAAAACACATCATTGTAAGGATAAATTTTTTAAATATAAACGAGAGGATTGGAGCTGAATAAATATTTTATTATTTTCAGATAAGAAATTATATATATGTATATTATAAAGTTAATTGATTTCTTATTTATTTAAAAACTTTATTTTAATGAGATATATATCTATTATTTTCTAAATTCAATTTTTTATTCTTAATTATCAAGAGGAGGTCAAAACTAATCAATTAGATTTTCAATCAAAACAAGTTTTCTTAAAAAAAAAATTGTTGTATCTTTTTTTAGTGCATGATGTTGAATTTGTAAATACAATAAATAGACAAGGATGAATTTCAGTTAATTCATGTTTATAATTTAATTTTTGAATCAAATTTTTAAGAATGGGTTAGAATCTCCTAACTTTTCTTTATTTTGGGTGCATGTGGATTGAAAAAGTAAATATTAAAATGTAACAGAAGTTAAGATGAGTTTCAAATCCTAAAATAGATATATGTGGATGAATAAGTGTGAAATAATTTGTCTTTACTTGACATACATGTTGTTGAACAAAAAAGATATATTTAAACTCCTGAGTTTGATATGAAAGTTTAAAATAATAATGTTGGAATTATGTTGATGAGATCGATTTATATAGGTGATTATATTGAAAATTAAAATGAGATTTATATATATTATTTAATATTGTAGTTATTCTTTGAAAATAGGTATATACTATATAAATTTTGTATTTTGTTATTAAATAAATTAAATATTTGAATCAATTGGACTAATAGAGAAACTATATTTAAATTGTATTGAGGAAATAAATATTTAGAACAGTTCAATTGAGAAAACAAATTAAGTTTGTATACTGTTTTTTTAGTACTATATAAATTATAAATATATGTATATACAATGGTTGACTTTGTGCTTCAATAATAATATCATTATAGATAAATATGTGACATTCAAAATGACCCTATGTACTTTTAAAATTTGCAGGTTATAAACAAATCAAATTTATTGATTGCCAATAAATGCAAGTTAGTTGAAAATCTTTTGCATTTTGTTCCAAAGAGGTGAAACAACATGAAAAGATGAAGAAGCCATGAAACATTTTTTATCTGTTTGAAATAATTTAGAATTTTAATTTAAGCTACGTTTTAAATAATTTGTATATTAAATTATTAATTATATTAAATTAATGATTTCACAATTGTAATTGATTTGATTACTCCATGATAGTTGATTTGATTACTCCTATAATGTAGTAAAAAAGACGAAATTCTGAAATTATGGTACAATTCTGGAATATAAAGATGAAATTATGAAATTGTGGTAAACTCACATAAATATTGTCTATGTCTTGTTGAGCTTCTTTATTCAAAGTTTGAACCTTAAACAAAAGAAAGATGTCAAAATATAAAAAAATAAGGCTTCTCGTTGAAAACTAAATGGCTTATTCTCTAATTTTGTTGTAGTCACACTTTTTTTAAGTACCTCTTATTATTACTTCTGGTCAAATACACAATTATTCTTTTCATTTTATTCTCCAAATATTTTTCAAGTACCTCTTTAAAATAATTTTATCTTTATGTTTTCTTTCCCTCTATTAGACAAGTAAAAGGGAATATTATAGTAAATAAAGTATCTTAAACAGACACATGGGAAGATAAACTCTTAGGCTTTTAGTAGATCACTCAAAGGGAGAATAAGAAACTTTTTTTTAACAAAAGTTGGTTTCAAAGAATGGTTCTTAAATGACCGTGATTATCGCTTATGAAAACTTATTTATATGTGTGTGAAACTTTCAAAAGGTAGTAGTTGTAGATAGTAGTTATGAATGATATACTATTTTTTATTTTGCACCATAAATTGACATGTAGCATATAAATTTACCTTTCTTGAAGTTTTAATGGACAAAACATACTTTTTATAATTTTTAATCTAACATTTTGTCTTAACTTATTTAGTAATAGTCTCTTTAATACAAATGGTGAAAGCATAACATAAAATAATATAATAAGAGGAAAATTAAATTGTGTTGACCAACAACTTTACTCATATAGTATGCTTCATTTAAGTATAGATGTCAAATGCCCTGTATGATATTGAGTCTTTAGATTATATTTTATTTGATGATTCAAAATATGTTTATTTATATGTTACTTTTTAAAATACAGATTTTAACAATGTTTATCTAACAATTTATAGAAAAGAAAAAAGGGAAAAATTTAAATTTTATTTCTATAAGTTAAAATAATTTTATATAAAAGTTAATTTTATATTATTTTTAACTTATATTTAAATTAATATTAATTTATGACAAAATCTATTTATTTATTTTTATAAAAATTCTTATAGAGAAACATACTGAAATATACCATAATTAATCTTGACTTTAAACTCATTAAATTGAATAAAAATTGATTATTCATTCTGGACAGAATGTGAGTTGACCTATTCCTCAATAAACTAAGTCAAGACAAATTATAATGTTATTTTCTCTGAATTGAGATTTGAACTCTTTAGCATGTGTTTGGATGTGTGTCACACCGTTCTAAAATTTAATGCAAGAATAATTTTGGCATATAGAAAGAAATTTAAACCCAACTATAGCTAATGCTTAATGCTTAAAGTATATACCTAATACATGTGAGACAAATTTAGAAAATAAGCAATCATTTTTAATATTACTAATTTGGGAAAAGTAGACTTTGAAAATGAAGTTACACTCCCAAATACAAATTTATTACTGGGGAATTTGGAATTAATATATACTTTTTATGTGTAATAAATCAGGATAGCAAAAGTTGTACTTTTGGAGTATGAGTTTATCACGCAACTATTTTTATGTGGAACAAGTTACACTTTAGAAACACAATATTTCTTTTTTATTTTCTAAATAAAATAAAATAATAGACTTCAGTTAATTTGATTCTAATATTTTTGGATTTTTTAAACTAAATTTCAGGGTTGAAGATCAACTCAAATTTATGTTTAAACTTATAAAATATTTCTTTTAAATGTAAGATTAATTCATTCGGTTATCAAAGAATAGCTTTAACCTTTATGACATGTTTGAATGATAAACATCCATCACATTTTAGATTTTTTTTTACTACAAATCATGAAGAAGTTGGCCTACTCAACATTTCATGATGAGGATGTAAATCTTCCACAAAAGAAAAACAAGAATACACATAGATTTTTCAACTTAATTCAAACACCTTTCTAAGATATGTCCCACAATATTTATTTCCTGCCATCATTTTAGCTTGCAACTTCTACTAATAATATCCTTCAATGTTGGATTTAACATCTCATATTGGAACTAGCTTTTGTTAATGTTATTATTTGCATTTCACCAATCACCCATCAAATATATTATGAACCAATAATTCCCATTGAAGTCAAAGAAAGCAATATAACTATAATTTTAATAAATATCTCATAATAATAACAACAATAAAATCTTACTCTCATTATTCTAATAAAGAAAAATATATAATAGCATGAATAAAAAAAATTGTTTTGGAAGGAGCTTCATCACAGGAACTTTTAAAGAGATAACAAAAATGACTTTTTCATAAGGTAGGCATAAATTAATTTGTAGAAAGTTCCTCAAATAACTTCTCATAAATAAATTTTTAATTTATAATTTTTTTTTTCATATTCTTCTGTTTTAGAAGTTATTATGGAAACATTCGTTTAAATGTGTCTTTGAAATAAATTTTCATCCGCACATGCAATGATGCAATAAATGATAATATTCGTGTGGGTTCCATTTAAAATATTTTTTGTATTTCTATAATAATATTTGTATTATTTTTTATTGATAGTAACTGTGCAGAAGTATGGAGGCGGAAAATGATACGAATAAGAGTAATTGGGTCATTTACTATATTCATTTAAAGACATTTCAGTCTTTTTACATTTTTTATAAGATGCTGGAAGAAACTACGAAGGTGGAGGCAGCAGTCTTCTGTTTGTATAAAGCTAAGCCCAAAATATGCTTGCCATGGCCCAGGCCTTATAGGAGGGTCTTTGTTAAGTGATCCACTTGTTATGTGTGTATGATGAATTCTTCCTCCACCCCATACCATAATGAATACGAAATTACATGTGTATCCTTACTTTAAAATTGGAAAAATCAATATTATTTTCTATCTCCTTCATTTTCATAACTCTCATCCATTGTTTACCATGTCATCGGTGCTGTTCAAATCTTAAATTAAAGCTTCAAACAAGTCCTAAGTAAGCAATTATTGATATTTATTAGTAATTTGTGAGTGGTATTGTTAATTAGAGTAGTTAATTTGGTGATTGGGAGTCTGTCGACGGCAAACGATGACTTTTGCAATTTGAGAGTTTGACAACCGGACGCGGAGCCATCCGGTTCACATTTTGAAAAAAATTGTAAACCGGATGGAGGTGCCATCCGGTTGTCCTTTTGCAAATCCATCTGGTTCACATTTTGAAAAATAATGTAAATCAGATAGGGTGTCATCCGGTTTATAATTTTTTGCAAAATGTGAACCGGATGGGGGTGTCATCCGATTGTCATTTGCAAAACAAAATGACAACCAGATGACACTCAAGGTCATTTTTGTCATTTTAATATGGGTACTTTGGGAATTAATTTTTTTATGGAGGTATAGGAAAAAGGTATGGGGGTGGAGGAAGAATTTGTCTGTGTGTATTCTTTTTTTTTGGTAACTATAGTGTAATGTTATTCATTCTAAATGCAAATAAATTGTTAAAAAACAAAAGACTAAAATAAAACAAACACAACGCATAAATTTCTAAAAGGAATAACATAATAAGTGCACATTTTAAAGAAATTAATTTAAAAACACCCTAATTTTTTACTAATGAATAAACTACAAAATTAAATTTTACTACAACACCCTATAATTTAATATGAACCACACATTAGATTAAATGAGAGTTGTACATTCAAATTCAAACCATGCAATGTTATTATGAAGAGCATAGGTGGTTGATGAAGGAGCCTACTTATCCCCTTCACAACCGTAACATAACTATTCATTGGTGAATCATAAAACGTAACCACACTATGTAAGAAGAAGCCACAAACACTAAGTAGTTCATAGTCCTCACGAACAAATAAACAACATTGATGTTTTGATATACGAAAATGGTTATTGGCATGAGAAGAAGATTAGGTTTATGGAGTGTTGTGAACAAAGTGAAATTGGACAAGAAGCCTAACAGACTTGTAAAGTTCACCCTTGCGGTTGCGCAAACGAACTGCACGAATGCCTTGTTTTAGTTGAGAGACAGGTAAACATGTTTGTCCACCAAAGTCGTGTCTTCCGGAAAAGTCACGCTCAACAACTTTGATGTATAGAAGAGCCAATTCAGGAACTGTCAGTGGGAAACTGAACTCCTGATTCCACACTGGTACCCATTCATCTTCAATTGTGCTTGTGTATTTCATATTTTGATCAGCTGGCACACCATGAATACCAATCTGCACATACATACACCAAAATCATCATTTAACATAATATAATTCTACTAATTGTAATTACAGTTATACAATATACAAAACAATTTTAAATACTTGTATGATATGAGAAAATCCAATCTTGTTTTCTGTCATATATACTCTATTCGTAATGAGTGAGTCTATTTTTAGTTGTATGCGCTTTGTCTAGTTCCAAGAGATTGGTATTTGGAGTTATGGTTGTGGAACTGTGAAAGTGTGTAGGCAAGCACTATGTCGAAACATTGTAAGCACTATGTCAAAACATTGTCGTGGGATATTTCATTGCTGTTGTAGGTATATTGGGAAATTTGTCCATATCTGATGGGAATGATTTTGATGATTGATGTGTTAAGATGGATGTATTTCTTGACTTTCAAGAAGTTGATGAGGTTGTCAACATTGAGTTTCAAAAACCTCTTAAGATTGTGAGAGAAGAGTTAAGAGACTAGATTGTAAGGCTAGGGTGTTGTTTCATCAGTGTGTTTCTGCAACAATATTTCAGAAAATTTCAAAGGCTGCAACATCTAAATAGGTGTGGGATACGTTGAGTAGGTGTATGACAATTTTGGAAAAATAAAAAAGGTGAAATTACAGTAACTTAAAAGGTAATATAAATTGATTTCAACGAATGATCAACAAACCATTTCAGATTATTTCAATAGACTTCAAGTTTTATTGAATTCAATGCAGGCATGTGACGAGAGTATAGATGACTGCAAGGTTGTTGAAAAGGTACTTCGAACACTAGCTCCTCAATTCGATCATATTGTGGTTACAACAGAAGAATTAAGGGATTTTGAGAAAATGACTATTGAAGAATTACAAAATTCTTTAGAGACATATAACGAGTGCTTGAGAGAAATAATTATGAAAATATTGTTGAACAAGCCTTTCAAGTAAGAATTAGTCAAAACAAGAATACAAATGGTGGTGGACTGAATAAAAGATCAAGAGGAAGATTAAGAGGAGGTAGAGGTGGTGGTAGAAACAGAGATTCAAATTCTCAATATAGCGTATATGTTGATAGTGACACTAAGCAGAAAGATAACCATATCTGCAGAGGAGGAAATTGGTATCGTGATAGAGGAAGACAGACTTTTGACGAAAAGAATGTGCAATGTTACAACTGTGATAAGTTTGGTTACTACTCTTATAGTGTTGGTAGGACAACAATACAAACAAGAAATGTAAGAAGAATGATGAAGCACACCTGATGCAAGATGATGAAAGTCAAACAAGAAAGGTAAGAAGAATGATGAAACACACCTGATGCAAGATGATGAAAGTTATGATTCAGAACAAGTGCTGCTTGTGGTAACCACAAACTTTGATGAAGAAAGTTTTTCTTGGTATCTTGATCCTGGATGTTCCAATCACATGATAGGAAATAAAGATTGGTAGATAAATCTTGATTCAAGTGTCAAGAGTAGTGTGCGATTTGGTGATAATAACACTATTTTAGTTGAAGAGATTAACAAGGTATTGATTACAAGAAAGGATGGAAAAATGACTTATATGCATGATGTGTTGTATTTGTTTCTATGAAGAATAACTTGTTGAGTCTCGGACAGTTACTTGAAAAAGGGTACACCATGACCAAGCATAATCATATTAAGGTTTATGATTCTAAACAGCGACCAATACTCAAAGCACCTTTTTTTAAGAATAGGACCTTCAAGATAAACCTTGATGCTACTGCAATTCAATGTATGTTAGTTGTTAATGTGTTAATGTTGAAGAAGAAAGTTGATTATGACATTACATGTTTGGGCATTTTAAATTTCAAAAGCCTAAATATGCTTAATAATGAGAAAATAGTACGGGGATTGCCATCAATACATTATCCATAAAAGACTTGTGAAGGTTGTGTGACAGGAAAGCAACCTAGAAAAATGTTCAAAACTGCTACATCTCAAAGAGATAAAAATCCTCTCGATGATGTCCATTTAGATGTATGTGAACCATATTTCATCTTTTGGAGGTAACAAATATTTCTTAACCTTTGTTGATGAATTCATTAGAAAAATCTGGCTATATATATTGAAAGAGAAGAAGGAAGTTTTTTTCTTTATTTGTGAAATGGTGCACTCGTGTAGAAAGACAATCTAAATAGAGATTGAATATACTCAAAACTGATGGTGGAGGGGAGTTTAATTCAAAAGAATTTCATGAATATTGTGTTGCAAGGGGAATTGAACAGGAGATAACAACTCCCTACACATCTCAACAAAATGGTTTAGCTTAAAGGAGGAATAGAATTTTGTTGGATATGACCAAATGCATGCTTGAAGGAAAATGACTTCCTTATTTGGGCTGAAGCATTGACTACTACAACATATGTGTTGAATATATGTCCTACAAAGAGACTGAAATTTGTCACTCTAGAGGAAACTTTGTCTGGAGATAAACCAATGATGCATCACTTTTGGATCTTTATGTTACACACATATTCCTAATGAGAAAAGGAGAAAGATGGATGATATGAATGAAACTTATATTAGTTGGATATCATCCAACTGGTTCCTGTATAGTCTAGTGAAGTAATATGTACTTATTAGTAGAGATGTAATTGTAGATGGAGTTGCATAATGAAATTAGGTAAGTGAATCTCAGACTCATGTTCCTTGTTTTATAGAAGAAAGAGTTAAAATTTCTGGAAACAATACCACTAAATTGCTTGCTATTAGAATATCTTAAAGAGTCAGATTTTCCTCTACTAGACTTGTGAATCATGAACTATTTAGTGATAATATTGTTGATAATAGTAGAGAACTGGTGCATCTGGCTTTTCTTGCTGATTCTGAACTAGTAAGTAGGAAGCAAGCTATTAACATTAGAGAATGAAAGGATGCTATGGTGAGGAATTGGAGGCTATTGTTAAAAACAAAACTTGGAAGCTGGTGAATCTCCCTAAAAATAAACATCCTATTGATGTTAAATGGGTGTTTAAAGGTAAGAACAAACCTGATGGCACAATTGCTAACATAAAGCCAGGTTGGTTGCTAAAAGCTTCCTTAAAAAACACGGAATTGATTATACAAATATTTTTGCTCCTGTTGTAAGGTTGGAAACTGTGAGATTAGTTGTTAGTGTTGCTAGTTGGAGAAACTGGTCTATATGCTAGCTTGATCTCAAGTTAGCTTTTCTCAATGATCCTTTAAAAGAAGTGCATGTGCGAAAATCACCCGATTTTGAGAAATATGGAAGAGAAATCAGGTTTACAGTTTGAAAAAAGGCTTTATATGGCCTTAAGCAAGTCTCTCGGGCTTCGAATAAGTTAATTAACACTTTTCTACAGAAACAACATTTTATGAAATGTACTGTTGAATTTGGAGTATATGTGAAGGAAACACAACATCAAAATTTGTTGATTTTATATCTCTATGTATATGATTTGATTGTAACACGAGATATGCAAAGTGAAATTGAGCAATTTAAGGCTGAAATGAAGGTAGCGTTTGAGATGAATGATCTTGGAACTCTTAGTTGTTTCCTTGGTCTAGAATTTATACAAACTTCCCACAGAGTATTGTTGCATCAGAAGAAGTATGCATGTGAAGTCTTAAAGAAGTTCAATATGATGAACTGCAATTTAGCACTTGTATCGGTTATGGTGAATTTGAAATTGATTGAAGAACTGGATGAAAAGGAAGTGGATGCAACCTTGTTTAATCAAATAGTTGGATCTCTCAGGTATCTTTACAAACAATAGGCCTGACATTAGCTATGGAGTGGATTTAATTAGCAGATTTATGAACAATCCTAAATTACCTCATATGACTGCAATTAAGCATATCCTAAGGTATCTGAAAGGTACACTTGACCTTGGCTTATTTTTTTTCTAGAAAAACATGTCAGAATTGTTTTAGAGGCCTAGTCTGATATAAATTGGTATGGAGACAAAGTGAAAAGGAAAAACACCTTTAGCTACCTATTCAAGTACATGAATGCACCAATTTTTTGGTGTTAAAAAAAGCAAAATATTGTAGCACTCTCTTCATGCGAAGTTGAGTATATTATAATAATAGAAGTTGCATGTCAGTGCTTATGGTTAAAAATACTGTTGAAAAAGCTAAAACTAAAAGTAGAGGACAAAGACTCAGTACAACTATTATAAGATAATAAATCAGCTATTAATCTATTTAAGAATTCAGTTTTCTAAGAGAGAAGTAAATATATTGAAACAAAATTTCATTTTCTTAAAAAACAAGTGAAGAAAGATTAGAACTCTTGTATTCTACTACTAAATGTTTTGATTAAAAGAAAGTGTTGTACTAATCAAAACAAAGTTTTGCATTAACTATTATTATAATTATACAATATTCAAATCAATTTAAATACTTGCATGATGTAACTTCGCTGTAAATGAGAAAATCCAATCTTATTTTTCTCTGATATACTCTCTATTTTTTTATTACTCTCTATCACCAGTGAATGAGTGTGTATTTTTGGCTGTAAGTGCTTTGCGTAGTTCCAACAATTTTTACAGTGAGGTGAAAGAATGTGAGGTAGAATGAGATAGCTCCCACAACATTATCAAAGATTAAACTATGTATGTTGATAAAAAATATTACCTGTACACGGAAGTCAGGAGGAGAATAAAAGTCAAAATGCGTTGGGCCGAAATCCGAGCGCCACCCATCACCCATGTATACCAAAACCTACTTTACAAAATTGGATAAGACAAGACATTAAAAAAACATTTTTGCTACCTACACCCCTTACTTTCTTCTCCCCATCTTCTTAATATACAAAAGTAAACAATATACCCATATAACAACTATAGTTAATTTGAAAATATTTTTCAAATTACACACATAGACCTTGAATTCCGAATTTAGTTTTGCATTATAAAAATTGAAATATAATTTTGAATTATTCAAAATCATATTTTAAATTTTATAATTTGTAATTATATTTACACAATTCATAATTATATTATGAATTATTCAATGTATAATTAAAATATGTTTTAGATTGTGTAATATAAAATGTTTTCAATAGTAAAATTAAAATCCAAAATATAATTTCAGAATATAATTTTAAAGGACATGTTAAATTACTATTAGAAAAATAATTACAAGCTTCTACAAATAACAAAATGTTGTAGTACCTATTATAGAAGAAGTGAATTTTTTTATTTGAATAATAAATAAGAATATTTTAATAAATTTATTATAGTAAAGGGTAAGATAAGAAATTTGAGGGTGCAGAAAGAAACTGGCTATAAAGTATCTTTCTCTTTTGATAATGTTTAAACCACCCAAACACAAGTGGTCTCTAAAGTACTAGATACCATGTTATACATAGTCCTTCTATTTTGCCGTTTTTATTTTTCCTTTTAAAGTATCCCCAAAGATTAATAAACATAAAACCCAAACTAGAATGATTCATTAATTTGAGAAGTATTAAAATAGAGAATAATAATTGAAAAGTTAAGTTAATGTTTTTTTTTTAAATATAAATAGATGTTTCTGTTTCCTTATTCACCTGAAGAGTTTTTTGGGCTTGCCGAAATGCTTTTGGATCAAAAATATCGACATCATTCAACAATATGTCTGGCTTCTTAACGTAACCACAGCCACCATTGGCTCTGAACATTCCTTCCATGTACCTAAGATAGTGCCCTCCTCCCTTAAGCAAAAAAAAGCAAGTTGCAAGCCAAAATTAATCCCTCCATGATTTCTATTCATAATTCTAAATAATTGAATGTAGAAACCCTATTTCTTAGCATTATAATTTACGCTACTGTCAAAATTATGGTGCATGCATGCATACGCAATAAGAATATCAAGAGTACTAGTTTCTATCTAATGCCATTTTAGACTTGTCACCTTTAAACCTCATAATTGCCACAATTTTCTCCATTCTCAATTGTTAAATATGTTGTTTTCTAAGTGTTGTGTATATATTTTTTTAAAATTGTTTATTTTATTAAATTTAAGAAAAACGAAAGTCTAACCTGCATATTAAACGCTACCATTTGAGCTCCATGCATCCACCCAATCATGGGATCATAATTAGACGAATCGAGACGAGTACCCTTTGGATATACTCTAAGCAAATTTCTTTGGGTGAATCTGTGTGATGGAACAATATCAGCAATTGTAAATACTATGGTAAAAGGAACTATATATATAGTTCTTTTGGTGAGCAGACTAATGTCTCAAAATTAGATTTTAGGTTAAAAAATTGTTGAAGTTAATTAATCACCTGACAATGTCAGTTCCATGATTTTTGGCAATATCTTCAAGCTCTTGCTCACTCAAGCTTAGGCGTCTGACTTGGTTATGATCAACCAGGCAGTTTTTTAACTTACCTTTAGGCTTCCCTGCACGAATGGAAATCAAATCCCTATATGCAGGAGTATCATCCTCCTCTTCTGAATCATCTCCATCATCCTGACCTCAACAATGCAACACAACAAATCTTATTAGAGGATTATAACTGGGACAAGTTTGGTTCAATTTCTTATTATTATAATTTGAAAAATAATACTTTAACAACCATAATAACCACCTCATAACTTATTTTTAAAAATATTAGAGTTATTATAAACATAAATTTTGTATTTATAATAAAAAAAGAAAATAAAAGGTAGAATGATATTGTAAAATAGTTATAAAAATTTATTGAGTATCAAACTATTACACCCCTTATAATTTATTAATATAATATCATTTATATAATACTTATTCGTTGTTTTCTATATACCTTTAAAATATAAACTAATTTAAATAAAAGTTTGTATTTTACAAGATCAAAATTTACTGAGATTGATACAGTTGAGTACTACTTGGCCAAAATATATATATATATATATATATATATATATATATATATATATATATATATATATATATATAAATAATGTTTTGGTATATCTAATTGTTCTATATCATTTAAGACTCGAAGTCAAAGATTATTTAAATACACCTTTTTTTTAATCCACTTAAAAATAAAACTATATTCCTAACAATATCATCTAGAGGGATTTAAGGTTGAAACATGTGGTGAGACTTACTTCTCTTAGCCAACAAGATCTTCTATTTAAACTCACCAAAAAGTCACCCAAAGACTGAAAACTAAAAACCCATAAATAAGAGAAAAAAAAACCCTTCTAGATTCCAACAAGAATACTATTTATCATATTTAACTCCAAAATAATTAATTTATTTAAAAAAAGTTATTAAATAAACTTTCACCTTGTAGTCAACTCTAGATCTGCCATGATATTCCTCAAGCCTCTGTGATGCTTCCTCTAGTGTCCTCTGGTCCTGACTTTCAGGCAAGTCTGGTGGTTTAGTTGAAATCAGAATTTTTTTCTTCAAGCTTTCTGGAGAAGGGAAATTCCTCATTTGGTGTGGATTTTCAGGGAAAAATAACAAATCTCCAAATATGTCAACGAGCATCTGTATTCAAATATGTTCATTTCCACTAAAATCGTTATTAGGTTTTTGAAACCATGATAGTTAGAGCTAACCTATATTTGATGTAAGATGAGTTTTTGAACCTTGGCCACTTTGTCTTGAAGAGATGGAGTGATATGGTCTTCAAAAGTTATAACTACAGGATATGGAGAGGCAACAAATGCATAGTCCTTAATGGCATTCAGACAAGCTCTGAGTTTTACTGAAGAAGTCAGAGTCCTACACTTACAAAGAAAATGAATTATAGTTTCATATATAACAACATTAAAAGTTGCAAATGCACATCAAACAAATTTTTGTCTCTCTTGATTTTGTACAGTATATGTGGAGATGAACATCAAAAGTCTAAAACAAGATAATTATGATTAATGTTAATTAAATACTTTAAATTAATTCATGCTGTTAGAATTAACTTACTTACAAAGTCCTAATAATTCAGATTCTTTACAAATAACTTGAAGAAGGTATGTTCTTGAAATAACATTTAATTCTCTAAATATTGAATTATTATTTGAATGTCCAAAGAATTTTTTATAGATATCCTATTTGGACCAAGATTTAAAAAGAGACTATAACAGGTAATAATTTTCAAAAGATAAAACAGAGTAGAAGTTACCTTTCTACTCCATTGGAAAATAGATTTGGTATCCTGGTTTAATTTTCTTAAGATTTTATTATTAGGAGATTGCTGGAAATTATACGTCTAAATTTTGTTAAGTCAAAATGTACACCAAATAAAATGTGTAAATATTTTTGGAGTGTGTCAACAGAAATGCTTTTATGTAATTTTATATCTTTTTTATGAGTGGTATTTTTACGAAAAATAAAATTTTGAAAACTTCATCAACTATTTTACAATTTATTTAAAAAAATAATTTAGTCATTAGAAAGATAAATTTTTATATTTATAAAAAATAAATAAAAATAAAGAATAAAATAATAATTGTTATGTACAAAACAAACAATAAATATCAAAATTTGTTGAATATCAATATTACCTTTTTGACACTACTGTCTCTTGAATACACGTACAAACAACTGATTTTTTTAATAAAACATTATATGTTTATAAAATAATAATATATATAGTTATAGGGTGAATGTATAAAGTGAACAGTGATGTGAAGCTATCTGGATTCTTCTTTGTAGGGCCGTGAGGTTTAAGAAAATTGTGGAACTCTACTTCACTACCAAACTTAGGTTTTTGGTTAGTGTCAATGTAATTCTAGTTAAAGTGTTCAATGTAAGGTGTCCGTCTCCCTTTTTCATATGATTGAATAATTCACACTAATTTTGCTCATATGTATTAAAAGAATAAGTTTTAAAAAGTTTCAAGCAACAGATTATTTCATAATTTTTTTATTTAGATTTGATTATGATACATAATAACATTTCTTAATATAAATTAATTAATATTTAATTAATTTTTTGCTTGAAAAATTAATTGATTAGTTTTGTTAAATTTTATTAAATTTTTGTGAAAATATTAATTGATTAAGTCAATGATAATATATAATAACATTTTACTTCAAAAGTAATATCAATTGCATAATTTTTAAATAAATGCAAATTAAATGACTTTTAAAATTAATGACTTTGAAAAATACAATGTGCTGCATAAAATTAATTTTCATCTTTTTCTCTTGTAAATTGTTTTCAAATCTGTTTCAAGTATGATGATTTTCAAAAAAACGACTTTTCCATGATTGCATTATTTCATTATTAGTGCATGCAACCAATTGATCCAATATACTTAGAAAGTCTCCTGTGACTCCCATTTGTACTATTAGATACTTTTGTTGTTAGTTCTCTTTAAGTAATACTCAAATACTACAAACTTAGATACAAATAATTGTAAGCATTTCACTGAGTGATCTCACCAATTATAATATATTTATTTACATTAATAGAGGATGAGCCATAAACAATATGAACAACAATGATGCCCTTCTACGATAGTAATATATTTCATCTTTATATTAGATCCCATTATAAGGGTGTCATCATGATTGATAACTTCCTTTACAATTAATTCTTATAAAGTTATACCTTTATATAGGAAACCTTCTTTGAAATTGAGTTTCTATATACACAATATTTCTGGAAAAATAGTCACTTAATAATAATATGATCTTACTCACAATTTCAATTTCAATGTATTACCTATTTTCTTTGTTTATTGGTACTTATAAGTATTAATCTCATCACTTTTTCAATTAGTTTTCTCTTTGATTTTATTTATTTATAGTTTGATCTAATATTATGTTACAATCATACTTTCATTTACTTTCGTCTATTGAATGAAAAATTGACTTAAAAGAATAATATTATAAAATGTTATAATAATATATGAGAATTTGATGACATTGTGAAACTATATAGATCTATAAGAATTATTTTTTATAATGGTTAGTTTTATAAATTGGGTTAAAAGAATAATATTGTAAAATGTTATAATAATATGTAAAAATTTGATGACATTGTGAAACCATGTAGATCTATAAGAACTATTTTTTATAATGGTTAGTTTTATAACGACTAGTTTTTGTAACAAATATTATATTTAAATAAATCTTTATGTTTATTGGATCAAGAATGTTACATGAAATTTGGTTAGATAAAATATTTTTTCTTTGGTCTTTGTTGGATCTTTAGTTTTTCTATATTCTCTTTAAACTTTTGACTCTATTTCTTGTCAGATACAATCAGAAGTCATTCTTAAGTTTTTAGTGTCGAGTAGAGCAAGAGTACCCTATGAGATTCTTGAACAGAGTAAATTCATTTCTATTCATCTTTCTTAAAGTTAGTTCTACTAATCTTTCCTCTTTGATAACTATGTTTGCACGTGTCCTCTAAGTGATCAAATGAAGTCTACGTTAGTTTAATGTCTTAGTGTTGTATTCTGAGATCATTGATCATATAATTTGTTGTGCAAGTCGGGAAATCCCTATAATTCTTAGTTCTTGAAGCTCTTGTGAGGGTCTCTGCTCTAAGTCAGGTAAGAGAAGCTAGTTATATGTTTTATTAGTTGCTAGTTTTATTTTCCAATAGAACCGTAGGGTAGATGACCTAGATGTAGGGGTAACATGGTCACCAAGTTTCAAATTTCTTTTACAGGATTTAGTGACTAAATTATTTAAAATTGAATTCTTATACATGATTTGTATAGAAATAATAAATATGATATATTGGAGAATTTTATTTTGATATGATGTTGATATAGCCATCATATATGATAGAATGATGAAATGATTGATATTATATGAATCCTTTGAATTGGATAGTATCATATAATTATCTTATTTTCTTTGTATTAGTGTGTTCTTTTTAATTTATAGTGATGTTTTTTATACGGGAGTAGATGATCTTGTATGTAATAGATCTCTTGAGTAAATTGATAGAGGACTTTTAGTCAAATTTTAAAATATATACATATGATAAAATTGTATATTTTGAATTAGTTGAATGAATGTAAATGATATAAGTATGTGGTTATTTTATAATTTCCTGCATGATACAGTTAATATA
>Ga0209489_103935_pt1 | contig 28197 bp, 15 predicted proteins | sample SiratrowhiteBW_FD_187527 | JGI IMG/M metagenome (GOLD analysis project Ga0209489, IMG submission 187527) | Root nodule microbial communities of legume samples collected from California, USA - Siratro white BW (SPAdes) (version 2) | ecosystem: Host-associated > Plants > Roots > Nodule | place... | reverse complement strand
GAAAATTTTCACCAATTTTTTTTTTTTTTGTCTTTCACAAAATATCGTTGTTGTAAACTCAATACTTTTTGTATGTCAGAAGATAATAAAAAATAAACAAGAAAACATAACTATATGTTTTATTTTACTTGGTTCTATAAAATGAAAGAAAAAGAATACTCAAATTTTGACTTTTAAAATTGAACTATTTATATTTTTCTGTTCAAAATTTAATTTTTGTCCATTCTTCATTTTTCTTTCTGATGCTAAAAATGCACAATTATGTATTTTTAACAAAGTTTTAACTATTTTATAAAGAAAATAGTAAAGTAAACATAGATGTATTCAGTATCTTGAAAATAAATAATACTAGCACACTTCATAAAAAATAGAACAATTAGTAAAAATAGTTTTAAATTTTAAAATTATTTTAAGTATGCTTGAAAATAAATGGTTTACTTGAATCCTTTTGTTAAGTCATCTAATGTCATACTTATAAAATACCAAGATGTTTTCTTAAAACAAAATTTAGGATAGAGAATTAATGATTCAGGAGACTTATCAAGACAGTTATAAATAAAATTTCAATGTTTTTAAATTTTTTAAAATATAAGTTATTTCATTGTTTTAACTCTTATCCAATGAATATTCAATAATTTAGTAACATTGGCTTTGGCATGATTCCAATCACAATCAAATTATTGACATTATTCTTCATGTTGTTCTTACTTGTCCCACAAAATATAGGTTTAAAAACAACGACCCATCAGCATTATTTTTTAGGCAGCATACCAACCAACACTAAGTTAGTAGAGTTTGGTAGTTTATTTATGCAATTTTGCAAAATAAAAATATTTGAATACTATCATTAACATAAATATTTTAATAACTAGAATTGATCAATTTAAGCATGTATATGTATATATAGAGAGAGAAAAATAAAAGAAAGAGAGAAAGATTGATCATTTTTTTCTTTTCTCATATTGAAAAATATCTCTTTTCCTTAATCCCTAGAGTAGGATTATTCTCCTTTGTAGCTTGCTAATGTAGGTTCGGTAAATAATTCTTTAAATTCAATTTAAAACTAGTAGTTTAGTATAATATTTAGTGTTTGAAATTGTAACAATGGTTAAATTATTTCCTAAAATTACTAAAATAATTAATTAAAAATTAGTGTTGTTGATGAGGTATCTTATATTGAATATGTTATTTTTTTGTTTAATAAAAATATTTTTGTATGAGTTTAAATATGCATCTCTATGTGTGAATAGAGTTTAAATATGTATCTCTATGTGTGAATCTATGTGTGAATAGATCACTTTCATACTATTCACTATTATTATGAGTTTAAGAGAGTGAAGATGAAGAAGAATATTTCAAAAATATCTTTCAGTTATCCATTATCAACATAGTTTTTTTGTCTAGGCAAGTCAAGATGATGTGTCCAAAGTCTAAATATTTAAATTTTTTTATCTCATTTATCTTTTCTTGAATTTGGAAATTTGACAACAAAGATGATGAGTTATGTGTATTAAAGGATTTAGAATAAGGAGATCGAGAATGAATCTTGGAAGAACGTTTACCATGTTCTTAGAAGAAATTTACCTCATTTCTTGATTTGTCTTTCCATGAGTAGGAGTGGGATGCTAACTTCTTATAAGAATTTCTCCTTTTAAATTGGAGTTCCACCTTAGCAGCTTGATGGAAAAGTTCCTTCAAATTCCTATAGTTACGAAGCTTTACTATGTCTTGAATGACTTTATTCAAGCCATTCATGAATATAACTATGGTGGATCCTATAACTTCACATTTTATAAGGGAAACTTACATCTTCTTATAGTATTCCTATACACTCTTGTTACCTTGTCTTAGCCTTTGAAATTGAAGGATGTTTTCCTTCTTGTATTTGACATTATCCTAAAAATCTAGTAAAATAAAGAAGAACTTGTAGAAGGTTTCTCAAGAAAATAAGCTAAATAATACAAAAATTTAAAATTATAGAAGTATTGACCTTTTTCGGCAAGTGTACCGAGTCAAAAGTAATATAGATTTATAAAGTAAGGATGTCGATCCCACATAGAACAATTTTGCTATTAAATCTCAAATTCACGACTCACTAAGCAAATAAAAGTTTCAAGATGATTTGATTATAATTTGAATTAATAAAGACAATTAAAGAATAAATAGCAATTATAAAAAGGAGTTTGTATGATCTAGAAAGACTCTGGAATTGAACTTCATCTATCTCCCTCATTCATATTTTGGATTTGATAATAAAGTACAATATTAGTAACTACTCGCCATTGATGTACATATAATAATCATTCACACCGATTCCTTTGATATGAAATTCATAACGTAATTTCCTAAACACTGATCCCTCAGCTATTTAGTAAATCACCTAGCATTAAGAACATATGTTATAGCATCAATACACTGAAACCTATCCCTGGTATTCCAATATATTGAGTATTTTCATCTAAGTCAGAAACTCAAAAGTACTTCCTAGTTAAATTTAAGAATCAAAATCAAGACTCTATTAATTAGATAAAATCTAACATTAAGTGCAAGATGAAAATACCAATAGAGTAGAAACTGAATATTATATTTAAAATCACCAAAATACAAATGAGTTCAAAAGATTACATTCAATCCCAAAGATGAAGATTTAGGTACTCATGGTAGCCATTACAACCCAAGGAAAGAAAGATTGCAGAGAAGAAGAAGAATCACATAATTGCTCTCGTTCTTGACGGCTGCTCTTCTTCCTCCAGATCTAGATGTCTCACAAAACCCTAACAATCTCCTTTTAAACTCAGTTTTGGGCCTAGGTTAAGTGACTTTTCTCTTGGGCTTTTTTTATTTTAAACTTTTTATTTCTTTTCTTCATGAATCTTCCAATCTATCATTTTCTTCATTTTTTTATACCTGAAATTTCTTAATAATTGAGATTAAATGATTTCCTTTAACTCGGGACTCAAAACATAAATTTAGATCCAAAAAATCTAAAATTGAAAGTAATTACTATTTTAAATAACACTTAAACCCACAGGTACTCAATCTTTCTCATATGTAAAAACACTCAAAATTGACACTTATTAAGAAGTCTCCCGTATGACAAAATAGCTTGGAAAAGACATAGGTTGGAACAACTTATTTGGATAACAGAATAATGCTAACCTAGATTAGAAAAGATAACCCTAGGTGTTTATGTATAAAATGGAGTATCATAGCTCCTTTTAGAGCAGATAGGATGTGCCTCATTGTTCTACAAACAAGATCATTCATGTCTTATGAAATCACCTTTGAGTTGGATATACATTTAAGAATTTGAATAACATTTTGTATATTCTTTATATGAGAACATTACTTGCTTAATTGAGTTTTCCTAATTGATCTCTCATTCTCTTTGCCTTTCTTGGAGCATCTAAGAGAGTGTGTCAAGAGACTTCAAGGATTTTTGCCGACCTTCTAGGTTGTGTACATTCGATAAGATACTCATGACCCTAAACCATTTTCTTTTACTTTACTCATGTTTACTATCATTTATTATCAATTTCCATTCCATCTCTTCAATATATTTCATGTTCTTGTTAAACTTTCATCTTATGTATTTTCATATCTCAAACCTTACCAAGAACCATCCAAAAAGTACATAACAAAATTTGGTCAAACTCCCTCAACACACCTTAACCAAACTTCTATCAAGAATCCTGACAAGAACTCACCAAAACAACAAAACCTCACCTATAGGCTAGAGCCTTTAACAAATAAACACCTAAGAAAGGTTTCATAATTTTTGAATCAAACCTTAGGTTCTCCTCTATTGGTTGCACCAATCCCAAGCCTTAGAACATCATAATTCCAATTAAAGATCAACAATAACCTAATTCTACATGAACTTAGCTTTCACAAAATTTAGTTGAGTCTCTCTCCAAGAAACTCAAAAAGAACCAACCAAACTCCCTTTCAACAACCTTTCTAAGACCATCTCGACATCTAAACTTATTTCTCCAAAACCCAAACAAGATCATAGGCACCAATAAACTACCAAGAACTAAGCTAAGAAACCTAACCTTCGAAGCTTAACTCGTTTTTATTTTATCTTTCCTTTGTAGTTTGAGAGGACGATCCTCCTTTTCAATAAATCTAATGAGAACCAGAAAATGAAGTGTTCAATCAAAGAATAAATTGGAGAAGACATCTCAATAAGACATTAAAGAATTCAAAAATGTAATAAACATATAAGAAAGTCTCTCATATGATGAGTAAAATATTGAAAAAAGGCATAGGTTAGAATAGTATTGTTTCACAACTTTCTTCATAGTTTTTCATGTTTTTTTTTTATAGAATAAGTCTAACCTAAGATAGAATTAGGAAATGCTAAGGAGACTATGTGTTAAGAGAAGTTTCACACTCTTCTTTAGAGATTAGATGGTATGACCCTTATACTATTAAGGAAGCATCATCCCTTCATGTAAAACACACATTTCAAAAATAGAAACTCCTTTAGCTTGAAAGCTTGTAAGTGAGTTTGAATGTGAGAGAAATGTTGCTTGGTTGAGTTTTTCCATGTAGCCTTCCTAGCTTTTGTCTTCTTAAAGCTCCAAGAATAGTTTCAAGAGACTTTCCAAGGATTATAGTTGCCTAACCTTGCATTTGTACATTGGTAAGGTACTCACCACCCTACCTTACCCATGTTCCATTTTCTTTTCCATTAACACTTTCTTCCATTGTCAATTTCCATTCCATTTCTTACATCTATTGTGTAATCTTGATAAGCTTCCCATTAACCTCACCACCTTCTAAAGCTATCAAAATTCTTCCAAAACACAAAACCATATTCGACTACCACCCTTCCACTCACCCTAATCGAAGTCACAAAAGAAATTGTCCAAGAAATCTCTGCACACCTCATCACCATATCACGCGACATTCACCTCTTTCACCCCCTCAAAGTGAAAATTTCACCAACCTAGATAGACAAACTCCCCTCACAATTTGTAACAAACCCCCTACCAAAAGAAAACCAGGAAGACTTATAACACCTTCTTGAAAGTTTGCATCCTTCTTTGTGTGTTGTATTCTTAGAGGCTTGGAGTGAACTTTTCTTGGTACCTTTGTAGCCATAGTTGGCCAATATCAAGTGGTAATTAGAGCTTGATTATTCCAAGCCATCACAAACCACAACTAAACTAAAAAAGAAACCAAGAATCAAGTTAGTCGCATAACACCTACAATTTCGCTACAAGCTAAAGAATTTGTCACAAAATTTCTTCAGAAATGTTGGTTCAATCAAGTTTGCTTTGATTAATCTTAGCTATATTGGTTACGGTTTTGTCTTGAAAAATATGAAGTATTCTTAAAGAAAAATTTGAAAACAAGTGGTCTTTGTTTGCTCATTTATCTACAACCTGAAGTAGGCAAAGACTTGCATGTTTTCTTGGATTTGGTCGTATTAAGAAAGTGTAATATTGTGTTCTTTTAACAATCGAATACCATTTTTAGTCTCTTTACCTTTTTTGTTTTGATTCATATGCTTCTTGCTAAATTTCTTTCTTAGAGTCATGTTATCTTTAAATTGTACGATAGGCTTTAGGTAAATTATTGTCTACTTTGAGTTTTAATTTTTAAAAGAGCAATTGAAGAAAACTTGACTAAATTCCTGTCATATTTGGGGCTTGTAACTCACTTCCTAGGAGAATAACAAAATACACCAAAAGTTTGGAAAATAATCTTGCATTAGGAAGGTGTTAGCCAAGTGATCCTTTGGCTAAACTCTATCCAAAGTGTGAGCATAAAAACAAGTCAAAAGAAAACAAGAAAAAAAATACCAAAATAAAAGTACCAATTTGTGATTAAATTCAAGTTCAAAGAGTTACTTAAACCCAAATTAATAATAGTCTTAAGATAGCCAAATTGTGCCAAATATCTAACTTAATTTGCAAAAGCGCACTAAAACTTGTTTTGTATTTAGATGTAACTTTTTAACAAATTTTAAGTCTTTAAATATTTCTTCTTTTCTTCTACCTTTCCAAATTGTACCGCATACAAACTCTAAGTTTAAAGTACAAGCTTTCTTGTTTTTACCTTTTCTAGCTTTGAGTCACAAAAATCAAAAGTTTTGTCTAGTAGTTTCTTTCTTCTTCTTTTTTCCTTGTCTTGAAACTATACAAAAGAAGGAAGGTAACATCAATACTTAGGAATTATCCTAATAAGATCTCTCTCAAACTAAGAACAATCAACAAGCTCTTCAAGGATCAAGGAGCACCAAATTTAAGAGACTTTTCTTTCAAAATAAACACAACTTTTTTTGTGAGATTTTCTTTACAAATTTCTTGGTTACTAACTCGGTCCAAAGCCATCAATTTTTCTCTCTTGTGTTTTTGTTTCTTTCTTAACAATGTCTAAGAAGTCCTTACCAAGCTCTTCACCCAATAAGATACCATGTAGAAGAACTTATGAAAAGGATAAAGATGTATGAAGAAAGAGAAAGGAACAACTACCCAAGGAGACAGAAGAAAGAAGAAAAAGATACCAAGAAAGAAGATAAAGAAGTTCTTACTTTGGAAGAAGAAGAAGAAGAGCATGAGTACTATGGATAAAAACTCTTTTACCTCCCTAGGCAGAGGTGGAAGAGGGGAAGACATGTGCAACAAGAGAGAATTTCAAGTTCCAACATCACTCTCCATAAGTTCTATGGGAAAAGTGATGTGGAGATATACCTATCTTGAGAATGTAAATGTGAACAACTTTTCCTTGTATATAAATTAAGGGAATAGTTTATAGGTATATTTTATAAATTTTTTGCAATGTTAGAAGCACAGTGATTAGACATTACATATGCATCATTTTGATATATCCTTCAACATACATACACAAGTCACAACCACTGCACCAACATTATTTTTGCGATCGTATACTCATTATTATTATTCTTATTATGATTCTTCTTCTTCTTATTATTATTATTATTATTATTATTATTATCATTATTATTATTATTATCAATATTAGTAAGTATAATATTAATATTACTAAAATAATAATAATAATATTATTATTATTAATATTAATAATAGTAGTAATTATATTAAAAATAATATTAATCATATTAATATTAATTCTAATAATAGTATTAATAAATATAATATCAAAAATAATATTAATAATATAATATCATAAGTGGTTACAAGCAAAAACAATATTCGAGTTTTTAGTCAGAATTGGCTAAGTGTTAAATAATACTTAACAAACTAGCCAAGAGTAGCTACATTTTGAAATAATACTAGTACGGCTTAGCTATGAGTGGTTATAAGCCTAAAGAATACTCTTTATAACTTGCAATGATAATCTATATAGTAGAATAGAACTTAATCAGTTGATTGAGAACTGAACATAATATGCATTATCTAACAAACCAATATAAAAATTACTAAGTATTATCCTTCTTCCCCCTCTCTTTAAATTGCATGTTTTTATATTTGCACTTACCTAAGAGGGAGAAGTCTTTTAACTTAATTTTGAAAATCTTTGCCAATTCATCTGACTAGTATAAAACTATCATCTGACTACATATCATCAGACAATAATTGCAAAAAAACTAAGAATTTTAAAACACAATTCAACCCTGTTCTTTTTTTTTAACCTTTTTTTCTCAAAATCCCAGGGAGAAAAGTCATATCAAAGGGAGTGAGTAATCAATACAGTATTCAACCTCTAAACCTATATGATGGGCTAGACTTTTCCTCTCTTGTTAATACAAGACTAGAACTAGAACTTGTTATGTGAGATGTTGCAAACGTCCAAGTGTATTTTAGACAATTTCAGAGGAGCTTATTAAACGAGAACTTGAGCGTTCTAAAATTCATAAATTGTCAGATAATCTCATCTACTGAAACTTGCTCTGTGACCAAAAGACTTTTAATCTTATCTAACACAAAAACAACAACAAAAAATAAAAATAGACACATTTTGAGCCACATAAAAATTTTAAAAGGTTCACACTTCAATATAAGTTTGCATTGTATGTCCAACCAACACATTTAAAGGCATACACTATGGACATGTAACCTCTGGTAACCAAGAAGAAGCAAAAGTCTTATAGTTTCCAAGTGAAGCAAGTTGAATAGTCCTCAACTAAAGCTTCCTCTCTTTCCTAAACTTTGGTACCTTAGACTTACCCCTTCAACCTTCACGTAAACACATCTAAGTTAGCAAAAAACAATGATGAAGCTTAAAATAGTCTCACTACACCAATATAAGACTTCCTTTTCATATATGCAACCCTCCTTGACCATCCACTCAAGCTTCGCTCCTTAAGAAGAATAAAACTTCACTATAGACTACTTAAACATGCCAAGATTCCATCCTAATTTCTTACCCCAAACCTCAAAAATCCTCTTTGTTATTCCAAATAAAAAATGCCCACCACTATAGCATAACTACATTAATCTCATAAAATTTCCTCTACTTGAACTTGGCTAGCCAAAACCTTGCCTTAAACCTTTTCTTTTACACCTTGGTACGATGCGAGTAGTACATTTGAGGAATGACAATGTAGATTCTTGCAAAAGTAGTTTGTTTAATGTTGGAAAGTAGCATTGTTAGAACAAAATCCAATATACCCCAAGTTTGTTTTAATTAAGTGTTTACAATAAAGTGTGAAATGTGTCTTCATAAATCATTAGATCAAAAGCAAGTACTTCGTTTCTTCGACAGATGCAAAGTACCTTGTGTTCTTATAACTTCATTTGATAAGAAAAAAGCTTGGACAGATGATGTCCATACGTAGTGTCAAGCCTTATATTTGTGAGAAATAACATTATTGTGTTCATAGTTATCTAGAACAATGTGCTCAATCTTCTATTCGTCTTAGGACATTACAATCTTTTTCAGTAAGTGAGACTTACGATTATTTAGATCACAACTTTTGTGCAAACAAAGTGGTTTAGTCAGAAATGGTTGGATTTAAACAATACTCATGCTTAATCAAAAGTGGTTACATTTCAAAGAATACTCAGTTTTAACTAGGAGTGACTACCTTCCAAACAATACTCATGTTTTGTCAAGAACAGTCAAATCCAAAGTATAGAGTGGGATTTTTAGCTAGTAGTAGTCAGGTCTAAAGAATACTCGTGTTTAGCCTAGAGTGAGTGTGTCCAAATAATACTTCTAGTTTAATCATAAGTAATTGTGTTCAAATAATCCTTGTCTTGTACCTTATAGCGTTAGTACGCATTAGTGAAACTTTAGTTGTGTTGATCTAAAAGTATATATAATTTGGGTTATCAAACAACTCTGTATAAGAGTAACATGTGTAAATCTCTCTCAACCCCTGTATTTTTACATTGAATGTTATCAATCAGTAATTTAAGAATGAGAGTTTTGTGAAAACATGTTTTTAAAAAGAGTTTTTTTATGATGTGTTTGTCCTATTAAATCTAACGAGTTTCACAAACACATCTCTCAGGAGAAATAACTCAAACTACATTTGTGCATGTCTATCAGTTGAAGCTTTGCTAAAAGATTTTTTGAAAATTTTAAATACACAAGTCAATTATCCCTTCTTGTGTTGTTAGACTTGTTTGACAAGCATGGATACATAATCTACTCAAAGGAGAGATTAGGGAAAGAAGACGAAAATAAAATAGTCTATGCATCTACCTTTATGTCAAACGAAGTTGTAGACCTTTAAAGAGTAATTTTTCCGTCTCTTGTAAGTCAATACACTGATTTCCTACTTATCCCTCCATCTCTTGCTTTACACCTATCCTTGCAAACCAACCTTAATTTGTCCTCTCTCCAACCGACCTCTCTTTTTTTTCTATCTCCTCATGCAACTCTTACTAAAAGATCAAGCCAAAGCCTACCCCACTAAAAAGTACATTAGCCCCTAAACTATCTTCTGGTGGAACCTATACTAGATAACTCTACATATACCACACCTTGATATATGTCAACTAGAATCTCACAAAGTCTCAGTTGTCCAACATAACCCTATAGAACCTAATCATCTCCTTACCCAACTATGACTGGAGTAACGTTTTTTGGATTGAGCACTTACAACTAAGCCAAAAGTTATAGTTGATAGTTAGGGTACAAATCTTTCTACGTAAGAGTGTAGTAAAACAAGTACCACAATTCAATTGTTACTTAAATCACCTGGCTTCCACCATAAGAAGATTGATGTCACCTGCAATAATCTCTCTCTTAGTAATTGTATCGTAAGGAATCAAACTCTTGACATTGGTTCTGATACCAATTGTTAGACCTTGGTATATGTGCTTCATGCTATTGTGTGTAAAAGATTGTATGTTGCATTCTTGGACATATCACACATTTCTTTTTGTGTGTATCTTCCTCGAAAATAGATTTATTAACTCGAGTAATCTAATAGACTATCTTTCATTTATGCTTCAAACTTTGATAGAATTGTTTTGTCTTATAAGCTTGTCTATTATAATTAAATGTTAGACATGTGATTATTATAATAAGATGATCAACTAATTATTTTTTCTTATTACTTATAGTTAAATATATTTATTTGAAGCAATAATACATACAAAACGTAAGTTTTGAAGTACATACAACATCCCTTTAGTTCATATGTCTTCATCGAGCACAAGACATACAACTTCATTAAATCTAATCATAGATTCCTAAATAGATGACAAAAGATAAAATGGGTCTAATATTACATATTGGTCCATATGCAAATGGCCACTTGTATTGTGGATTATACTGAGAGAACCAGAAACATATCTCCTCTTATATAGAATGGAAAAATCTTTTCTATCTTAAGAAGTGAATTTTAAGCCTAACTCAATCTTACAAAATCGACTTGTAAGGTGAGGTTTGCACCCACTTATTACTATTGAAAGACCTTATCTATAATCGATGTGAAATCTCCAACAATATATATACCATCTTTGTAATCACTTATTACACATAATATTTGGAGATATCAAAACCTAAAGTTTTTACATGTAAAAATTTTATAACTCTCAAATCCAAGGATAACTATCACACTATGGTTACCATGAGAAGCACTTATGTTACTTATATAGCTTTTAATTTTACAATTTTAAGTCGAAGGATAACTATCACACAATAATTAGCGCTTAGTTCACTTACATAACTAGAAAGTCTTCTTATAATAGATGAGTTAGTACAAATATTGCTCCTTATATTAACTTTAATGTGTTAACTTGATATTTTATATTTATAGGTATGAGATACTATCATCAACTACTAATATGTTATTGTCCTTTTAGTTAACAACTTATACAAAAATGTGTTATATATATATATATATATATATATATATATATATATAATATTTAAGTCAAACAAAGTAACCTAAAATAAATCAGCGCTCATTCCAATATTATTTAATGGTTATGATTAGGTGTAACCCTAAGGATTAGTTAACATTTTGTTACCCATTCTCTATTGTAAATGAACCTTTTTTTAGATGGAAATGGAGTCTCTCTTAAAATGAATAAAACAAATCCCTTACTTATAGCTTCATATTTATTTAATTGACTCTTTTTTTTTGGATCAATCTATTTTTTTTTTATTCAAACACCCAAGTGTGTTCTCCAAAACAATATAATTAATGATTTTATGGTGTAATTGATTAAAATAAAAGTTGAGTTTTACACAAGTTGAATTTAATTTACTAAAACAAAAGTAATACTTTCTTGTTTCAAACACAGTGTTTTGATTGAGTACGTCTTGGATTAATCGATTAGTTCAATTAATATTTATATTTAAAAAATAACATCAATTTAACTTGTTAATTTGTCATTTAATTTATTAGAACAAAATTTTACTAAAACGTGTTTTCACTTTCAAATTAATTAAATCTTTTAATAAGCTCATGTATCAAGCAATGAAAATTCACTTGTAAGGGAATGTTTGTTTCACAAATCATATTATGTTTTCAAGAATCATATTTCTAAACTTATTATTATTATTTTTCAGTATATTTAAAAAGTGTATGGTTATATTTTCTATTCATAGAAATATTTTTTTAAATTCAAATAAGTTAAATAAATAATAAATTAAAATTTCATGTGTATATATCCTGTTAGGAATACCACTTCGTATCCTTCATCATGGGAATTATAATAATAACCTACAAGTTGTGAATATGATTTCATGAAAATGAAAAAAAAAATAAATGCAAAATTTATAATTGATAACTTTCTACCATATGGGAATAAACATTTCCTATTTTTTGAAAGACAAAAAATTACGTAAAACAAATCATTCCTAGGGTTCGTGCAGATCTGGTCTGCTTCAGCATCTAGTCTACACATTAAAGTTTTGTAGAGTTAATGTTAATGATAAATTTAAACATAGGTTGATTCTTTTAAACCACCAAAATAGGAGGCTTAAGCCATTAAATTGTGTTAAACGTCATTATGAGCTTTGAAGCATGGTTGAAATGCAATCCAACACTCATAAGTCAAATGTTGAATATTCAACTATAGAGAAAAGATAGTCTAAAAGCAATGCAATCAATTCTGTGGTAGTTTTAAAGTGAGCATGTATAGGAGAAAAAATATTTAAAAAAAAATATTTTTTTAAATTAAAATTGTTTTATTATTAATTAATTTATAAAAGTTTTTTTCATATAATTAATTATTCCAAATTTTTATTTTCAATATATATAAGTTAATTTTAACTTACTAAAAAGTCATTTTCATTTTTTATTTCTTTTTGTAATTTTTATTAGATCTTCATAAAGAAGCTGTTCAAACATATAATAAATTTATTACAAAATTAAGGAATTAGAAACGGAGTGATCAAGCTTTTGAACTTAAATGTGTAAATTTTCTTATTAACTATCAGAATAAGTAAAAAAATTTAATTATATTTTTAGATAAGTCGTGTACGAAGGATACGACTTCAAACAACGAAACAACGAAATTGTATTTATGGACGATTTTAGTTTTTGAAAAAAATTAAAATCGTCTATTACGAGAATAACTTTAATTAATGAAGTTGTGCTCAACATGCACAACTTTTATATTTACATTAAAATCGTACTCTCCATGTATGACTTATTTTGAAGATAAAACATTCTAAAATAACTCAATAAGAAGCTCGTTACAACTCTTATATTCATGGGGTCTCACTCTCACTGACATTCACCGCCACTATCTCTCTCTACCCTCAATAAAATATTCAACACTCATTCCACACTAGACAATCTAGTGTTAAAGAAACAAACTAGACCATCTAGTGGTACACAAATAGATTAGACCATCTATTGTAAACAAATAGACTAAATGGTCTAATATTGAACGAACGGACTAAATGCTTACAGTAACTACATATATTCAGCAAGATCACTTGGCTCGCTCCTCTCCTTCGTTCTTCACCTTCAATCTCTTCACATATGTTTTTGAATTTGTCCTCTAATACATGATTGAGTTAATTTTGGATCTTATAGTATCTTCATATGTTCATCTCTTTAGTGATAGATGCTCAAAAAAGAAAGCTTGAATATGCAATGTTTCAATTTGTTTTCGCTTTCAATTTTTTTAAGAAACTAATTTGAAAGTATTTGCAATATAGATTTGTAAAAAAGATATTCAGAGAAATCTATTTGTTTGAGATAACGTGTGATTTTAAAATAGAGTGCATGATATCTTTAATTTATTCCAATTGTTTATGTTTAAAGACAATCAAAGATATTCGTAATATGTTAGAAAAATGCTTGAAAGACTTAATTCAAACAAATTTGTTAAAGAAATAATCAATATCAAATAAATTCAAAAAAATAGGGGCAAATAAAGTATATAAAATTTCCCAAAAATGACTTGTTTTCTGTTAGAAATACTTTTGTATATATCGTAGCTAATTAAAATATGTTTATGTAAACTAATTTGAAAAGAAATAATGAAGATATATTTATTTCCTAAAAATACACTGTTATTATCATTTTTTTTTTAGAAAAACATACAGATAAAAATGGTTTATTTTTAAATATAATATTTCTTTGAATGAAGACACTTTAATCAAATATATGTATCTGTAAGTTATCACTCTTTACAATCATCTATTTCAGACAAACATGTTTATTCTTTCAACACATTTTGTTGGGAATTTGCTTTCGAAACTGCACATTGATTTGTTTCCGTTTCTGAATATGTATTTAATTATTTGATTTTAATTGTTAGAATATTCGCTCTTAATTGTTAGAATATTCACTCTTAATTATTTCATAGACGTTAAGATTTTAATTTGTAGGAGTTATTTCAGTCAGATATTTTTCTTTTCTGCAAGCATTATAAATGTAAGCTATTGATGGCTCAAAAAAAAAAAACAATAACAATATTTTCTCTTCATACATATCTCCTCCTATTCCCAAAACACAACAATTGGTATCAGAGCTCTTAATTCTTAGGGCCTGTGTGAGACCACAAGGAAAAAAACAACAGAAGGAAACAGTGAGGAACCTTTTGAGAAAAAAAAACTTCACCTATGGTCGGAAACTTCATGGCAGCACCTCCGATTTTTTCCAGAGAAAACTATCAAATATGGTCTGTCAAAATGAAGTCTTACCTAGAAGCGAGTGATTTGTGGGATGTTGTGATGTCTGAAATCCAACCGCTACAAGAAGATCTAACTGTAGCCCAAATCAGAAATTACAATGATGAAGTAATAAGAAGAGCGAAGGCCAAGACCTGTATTCACTCTGTTGTTTCTGATGTTGTATTCACTAGAATTATGTCTTGTGAAACAGCTAAAGAAGCTTGGAACACTCTCCAAGAGGCATTTCAAGGGAATGAAAGAACTCGACAGATTCAAGTTCTCAATCTCAGAAGAGAATTTGAGATGTTGAGAATGAAGGAGGCCGAGACCATTAAAGAATATTTTGATAGGCTCTTGGCAGTGGTCAACAAAATCCAACTATTACGTGAAGATTTACCTGATAGAAGGATCGTAGAAAAAGTGTAAGTGAGTCTTCCAGAAAGGTTTGAAGCAAAGATCTCATCACTTGAAGATTCAAGAGATCTCACAATGATTTCACTAACCGAGTTGATGAACTCTCTGCAAATCCAAGAGCAGAGAAGATTGTTGATAAAAGAGTTGTTGAGAGAAGAGTCGAATACTGCTGAAGGAGTTTTTCTAGCAAGGTCACAGTCGAGTTACAAAGCAAAGAAGAAAGGCTGGAAAAATGATAAGAAAAGTGATGAGGATGAAAATGATGAGAAGGAGATGTACTCAGCATGTCAACACTGCAAGAAAATTAATCATCCACATTGGAAATGTTGGTGGAGACCAGATGTGGTGTGTAGATCTTGCAATCAAAAGGGTCATATGGAGAAGGTATGCAAAAGAAAGCAACAAGAGGTGCAAATTGCTCAAGAGACTGATGACGAGAAGAAGGAGCTTCTTTTAGTGGCGACTTGCTTTGCTAGTGACATCACTAATGAAACATGGTTGATTGATAGTGAATACACTCATCACATGACACATGATAAAGATATGCTTGTAAAGCTTGACAAAGCCCACTCTTCGAAAGTCAAAATTGGGAATGGAGACTATATTGAGGTCAAAGGCATAGGTGATATTGCCATTGATGCTGGCTCAGGTACAAAAATAATCTCTGATGTTCTATATATCCCTGAAATTAATCAAAATCTGCTCAGTGTTGGGCAGCTTTTAGAGAAAGGCTATGTTGTTGTGTTCAAAGATAAAACTTGTGAAGTCTTTGATACAACTGGCATTAAATTGATGTCAATAAAAATGAAGGGCAAAAGCTTCTCGGTAAACTTGCAAACAGATCTTGTTTACTCTTTTACAGTTAATTCGGGACAGATTTGGCATAAAAGGAAGTAGTCTAGGAAGCTTGCAGTAGAAAATCATGGGAAGTCAGTAGTGGAAAATCATGGATTGGATTCTCGTGATGATGTTGAAGTTTCTAAAGAATTGATTGTGAAAGAGATTAAAGGCCTTGATGTTGTTCCAAAAATAACTGAGCAAGAAGGTTTTGATGAAAATATGGATGATGATCCTGTGAGAGGTATTAGATCCCTCTCTGACATATATCAAAGATGTAATATGGATGTTCTTGAACATGCTAACCATGAGGAAGCTCTCAATCACCACCTAAAGTGGAAAAAAGATGAGGAGGAGGAGTTATATATGATTGAGAAGAACAACACTCTTGTTGACATACCTCCAAATAGAAAGGTAATTGTTGTATATGATGGTTCAATTAACAAAAATAAAGCAAAGTTTGTTGGATATTCTGATATTGATTGGGGTGGTTCCTTGGAAGATATGAAGAGTACTTCAAGATATTGCAAAACTTAAAACCATTTGTTTACCAAGCCACTAATAGTCAACAAGTTTTGAATTCATAAGAAAAGAAGATTGGAGTTTACAGTTTCAAAATCAAGGAGGAGTGTTGGGAATTTGCTTTTGAAACTGCACATTGATTTGTTTTGTTTCCGTTTCTGAATATGTCTTTAATTAGAATATTTGCTCTTAATTGTTAGAATATTTACTCTTAATTATTTTGTAAACGTTAAGATTTTAATTTGTAGGAGTTATTTCAGTTAGATATTTTTCTTTTCTGCAAGCATTATAAATGTAAGTTATTGATGACTCAAAAAGAAAGAAGCAATAACAATATTTTCTCTTCATACATATCTCCTCCTATTTGTAAAAATATAACATATTTACTCTTTTTACTAATGTGAGATGTGGTTAGCTCGTCTTTCTTTCTTTATATTTTCTCTTAATTTCAATTTGTTTATGCTTTATTTTATCATAGAAATGTGAGTCAGTTTATCTCGTATCACATTTTGCTTGCCCCGTATAAAAAATGTAGGATAGTTTTATGAGTATGTTGCATACAAGGATTGATCTAATGGATTGAATATTATTTTAATGTTTCACATCCTTATTATATTTCATAAGACTATTTTTGATAATAAAATTTAAATAAATTAAATAAAAATAAGATCAATATCTACGTTAAATAAATATATTAAATTATATGTTTCATGATAAAAAAAACATAAAAATAAAATATTATTTAAATTACTAAAATACTATAGTAATTAACTTAATCTTGTTAACTTCAAAAGTACCCTATAATCCTCAATGTGCATAAATTGGTCACTTATGTGAGAACACACAATCATATTCGTGGTTAGTGAGCATGGTACCCAAACTTATCCGAATCTATACTATTATGATAGATATCATTATTTGTAATTTCCAAAACATGAACTTGTAATATTTTTTTATACCAAACTATGTTCTGAAGTATTTGTAATTTCCAAAACATGAACTTGTAATATTTTTTTATACCAGACTATGTTCTGAAGTGTATGGTTCATAACAAAAGCAAAATTTCTTGAATTATTTTTCACTCATATAGCCAGCTATTAACGTTTGGGTTGAACGAATCGTAGGTTTAGGTGTATCAAAATTATCTATGATACCAGATTTTCTTCGTGTTTCGAGTGGATAATATCTCAAGTGATTAATCCTAATTATACTAATTCAATGAACCTAAAGTTGGATCACTTCGTAACAACAACATTATATAATTAGAATCTGCTATCTTACGTAGAAAAAAAAAACAAACTAAGTTCTCATACCAATTGATAAGAAATTAGTAAGAAAGAGCACAGTAAGAGAATAATGATAAGAAATTAGTAAGAAGGAGTACAATAAGAGAAGAATTGATAAGAAATTAGTAAGAAGGAGCACATTAAGGGAAGAATCGTGATAACGAGAAAGATGGAGAATAGATTGAGCGTTGAATCAAAGTATAAACAGATGAAAGAAACATAAACAATGATAATCCAACAATCAAATTTCACACGTTTGATTAAAGTAAGAAGAAAATATACAATTACAAAACATATGTATATTTTTTAATTATTATATGAGTAAATAGGAAGTGTCACCTATATTACAAGACTGATATCATTATAGACAAGTCGAGTGCAACTCAAGTTTGACTTAAAAAAAAAGTTTGATATTGATAAACTTTGAACAGTTAGAGTCAAATTATCATAAAATTATTTTAGTTTAACTAATAAGTTTAAATTGAATTCTTAAATATATATAAATATATCAGAATAATTCTATACTATTTTGAACAGAATCAGTTCTCGGAAATTATTTTTTTGGTCAGAAAATGATACCAAACTTTTTTTTAATTAAATAATATCTTTTAGAACTAGTCAGCACTTATTTATTTTTCAATTTGATGAACTCCAAATCCGAATGGGCAAATTGGACTTTTCATGTCCATTAACAGTGTTTCTGAGTCCTTTGAAAGATTCCTCCCTGTGTACGACTTTCCCTATGTAATCTTTGTCTTTTTAACGGTTGGTCAACTCCAATTTTCTCAAACGATAAATCAAAATGGCACCTTTCCTTGTTCTGCTTCTAATAGTCTCTTCCTTGAATCATGGGTATGCTCAATTTCATCCCAAAAACGAAGCTTTTATATCCCTCTCGATTAGCCAAAATGGCCTTGACTTTGTGAAGGAGTTGCTGGTGAATAAGGCAATTTCCTCACTCATCTCACTTCAATTGCCGAATATAGAAAAGACTGCCAAAATCCCAATTGTGGGTAATGTCTACATGGTGCTCTCCAACATCACAATTTATCATATCGATGTTCCTTCCTCGCATGTCAAGCCAGGGGAGACTGGAATTTCCATTACAGCTTCTGGGGTTACTTGTAATTTGAGCATGAATTGGTACTATTCTTATAGCACATGGCTTGTGCCTGTTGAGATCTCTGACAAAGGTAGAGCAGAAGTTGAGGTAAGAAATTGATCCTTTGTTTTGTTTATATCTTTATATATAGCGAGAATTTACTTGTAATGCACTTTAAAAGTTATTATATACTTTCTTAAGATTATAGATTGTCCTGTTAAGTTTGTTGGGCTTCATAACAACTATTTTGAAAGTTACATCTATGATGGTTTCTGATTAATTGACAATTAAATGCATTTGTGTCTGCAATTAAGTTTTGTGCAAGTAACAAAATTGTGTTGTTAGTTGTTATTTGAAACATGGTCTCTTTATAGTGGGCGGAGGGGTGTTCTTGGGTTTACTTGTTGCTTGTTGTTGGAATTTAAAGCGGTTTTGTTGGAAATGGGATTCTTGATAACTAGTCTTCTGTGTGTTTTGTGATTTGAAGGATAAGGTGTCATTTTCAGTTGTGGGTTTTGGTATCTAGCAATGTTAACCTGTTTAATTATAAACTGTGCTATGGCTATGCAGTATGCAATTTATGTGGTACCCTTGCTTTACTTATTTTATGAAAAGTTTATATTCTTATATTGGTATATGCTTATTCTTGTTTGCATGGACTTAAAATGATATCTGTTTTTTTTTACTATTATTTCTGTTTCTATCTGTTCTGTTCTTCATGGCTGTAATCAGAAAGGAATTTGATTAGTGCTACTGCTGGAAAGGTTGAGGGCATGGAAGTAGGACTTACATTGGGTTTGGAGAACCAGGAAGGATCTTTGAAGCTGAAACTCAAGGACTGCGGGTCTAATGTTAAAGATATTTCGATAAAATTGGATGGAGGTGCATCATGGCTTTATCAAGGGTATGGAAATATCCATGTTAGATTCTAGCTCATAAAGGAACATATCTTTTGTAGCATTATAGAACTTATGCTGCTAGCTGCTAGTCAATAGAGGTTATCCTACGAGTACTTCAACCAGCAACCTTGATCTTCACTCTTAAGTCTTCAAAATGGGTCTTATTTCACCCAAACCTTCTAACGAGTCCAGACCCAACACAAACATCAGGTCCTCTCTAAATAGAAAAAAGTTTTGGTGGATTTGCATACTTAGCGACTCTAGTGTGACTCAAAGCATATACCCTTGCATCATATCTTACTCGCATTCCCTACTTCTACAAAATAAGAGGGGGTTTCTGTTATGGGGAGTTTCAATTCTTCTACCAACTTAGTGGATATGAAATTGTGCATAGCACCACAATCTACTAATACTACTACTTGGAAATCCTCTGACTAAATGCCACAATACTGTGCATAGAAAATTCCACAATTGTGACTTCTTCCCACTGATCATTCCCCACTCCATCTCCATCTCCTCTTTTAGTTTCCAAACTTTTCCAGCTCCTGGTGAAACCATACTCTAACATGGTATTATTTAAAATATGGTGAATATACACTGTTTGTTGTTGTAGTTAATGTTTTATGAAATATTGTTATTTGAAGTTTTCCAGCATATTAGTTTTTGTCATCATCTATTCACATATTCCATTGTCAACTTTATCTGGCATAAAATGATTCTATGGTTTTTTGACTTTTAATTTTGCTTCATATCTAACAGAATAGTTGATGCCTTTGAAGAGAATATTGGTTCAGCAGTTGAAAAGGCCATCACCAAGAGACTTACAAAAGGGATTTCAAGACTAGACTCATATTTGAAAAGTCTTCCAAAGGAAGTCCCGGTTGATGACCACACTTCTCTGAATGTAACTTTTGTGAATGATGTTTTATTAAGTGATTCATCTGTTGGATTTGAAACCAATGGGTTATTTATAGAAAGAAATCCTTCCCTACCTATTCTTGACCTCTACCACAAGAACTCGAAACTTCCAATTCTATGCACAAATTCATCAAAAATGATGGGAATCACTTTAGATGAGGCTGTTTTTAACTCTGCATCAGCCCTATATTATGATGTAAGTTTAGATACTTGGTTATGATCTTAAATCATATATTTTCTTAAAATATTCTTCGTTTTGGATCTTTGGATTGGCATCAAAGAAATTGCTTACTCTTTTCAGGCAAAATTTATGCACTGGATTGTAGACCAAATACCAGATCAATCTCTATTGAACACTGCAGGATGGAGATTTATTATTCCTCAGCTGTACAAGAAATACCCAAATCATGACATGAACTTGAATATATCTTTATTTTCTCCTCCAGTTGTGGAGATTTCAAATCAGAAAGCAGGTGCCAACATATTTGCAGACATGACAATTGATGTTTTGGAAGAAGACAAAGTAATACCAGTGGCATGCATATCATTGGTAAGATCATTAGTATTAAATTAACTACATTTATCGCCATAATTTATCTGTGTATTTTTATTCGTCACCATTCCAAATATTACTTGGTCTGCTAAATATTATTTCATGATAAAGCCAAGATTGAGTAGTAAACTATGTTAGAATATTAGAAATCTCATTGTTTTCGGAATCTTATGATATTAGTGATCTAATTGGAGCAGAAATCGGCATATACTAGTTATACTCTGAATCATTAAGATCAAATGGGTATTAGTGCTTTGCATCTCATGACATAACACGTCATATTTTCATCAAATGCCAATTATTCAGAATCCCTTCTCTCCTTTTCCCCCTAACCATCATCATTTAAAAATGGCATTGGAGCAGTGCCACCCTTCATGACCAAATCCTGTGACTAACAGCTGCTGAGGTTTATTTGTTTTTATGAACATATTGATACGTTACAAGGATGACCATTATTTTTATATTACATCCTGTTTCCACAGGTGATTCAAGGTACAGGTGTGCTCAAAATCAGTGGAAACAACCTCGTTGGTGCTATCAGATTGAATGACTTTCAAATGTCATTGAAATGGAGCAAAATTGGCAACCTGCGGATGTTCCTCGTTCAGGTGCCTTCATGTTGTATTATGTTTATGACGCATAATAGTGACTGAAAATTTAATTTTGTAATGTGTTGTGATTTCCTACTGCAGCCAGTTGTGTGGACGCTTATTGAAACTGTCTTCTTGCCGCATGTCAATACACGTCTAAGTAAAGGGTTACCTTTGCCCATCATTCATGGCTTCATCTTACAAAATGCAGAGATAATCTTGTCAACTTCAAGGCTTGCAGTTTGCAGTGATGTAGCATTTACAGAATCAAACAAACGTTTCTCCTTTTTCATTCAGTAGTTGAAGAGTGTGTTGTTAATATTCATGCATTGTAAATATGTCAAACCAGAAATCAAGATGATGCTTCTACTTGAGGAATCTTGTTTGTTTTGTTAATTGCTAGGAAATGGAGTAGCTATCTATACAAACATTGATACAAATACTTGCATCTTCAGTTGTAAAATGTAGTATAGGTTTATTCCAATAAATTCACACGGATCAATAACATTATGTGACAACAATGGATTTTCTGTCACTCTCTGTATCTTATCATATTACATTAGATTTTGAGAATTTTAACAATTTTCTATTCTAATGATTGAGAAACTTAACGTGTTATGCATACGTATTATCTCATAAAAATATATTTTTATACTAAGAATGGATTCTTACAACTCGAAGTTGCGCCACATCATAGAAATTCTAAATAAAAACTGGTTCTTAAATTTAAAAACCACACGAGAACAAACTTTGATATTAGTCTTTACGCATACTTATTATATGTTAGCTTTTATTTAGTAAAAACATGTGAGCTTAAAACACACCTCATATTTAACTAAAATATATTCTCAATTAAACAAATTTAAAAACAGTAAAAAATATTATAGGCCTAACTTTACTATTAAACAATGATAATTTATACCATTAATAGAAGAGATTGTCTTTGTAACTGTTTTTTTTTTATACATTTCCTTACAATTTTACTCTTATGAAAAATGCCCACAATAAAATTATAAAAATAAATAAAATTGACTTATTTTTATATATTTTTTTTATAGACACATCTTTCATAATTTTAATACAAATTTTAGTAATATTTTTTATTTTAATCATTATTATAATAATTTTTTTACTCTTTTTATTTTTTATTATCATGAGCAAAATAAAAGTGGACACTCATGTTTCCACTAGGAAATTATAATATATCAACCCTGTCTGCAAGAAAACAAAAGTAGAAGAATCCATTGTCAAAATTTGGAAATGAATAATTTAAAAGAAATAAAATGAATAATTTAAAAGAAATAAAAAGAAAATGTTTTCCCAAAAGTCAGAACGACAGTGTTTAGCAGGTTAACCTTATCTTCGAATTCCATCACCATTGTCCCTGTGGTTCATTTCAACAGACACCAACATTTCTAAAACCCAGACTAAACCCTCTTTCCTGTTCCTCTCTTTCTATCTATCTTTATTCAAATTCATATGCGACAATGCATATTTCTCTTAGCAACTTAGCCTTCAAGACCCCTCAATTCTTCCCACTCCACCAACCCATTTTCCCTCCAAAGCCACTGCACCACCAAGTTTCAACGCAAAGCCATGTCAATGTGCTGAAAGGGTCGGGGTATTTGTCCGAAATCAGCAAAAAAATTGATCACGAAGAGCAGTACCGTATAGCCCGGTCACAGGTGAACCGGAAAGTTCTGGACTTGGAAGGTTATTCCATTGAGGGCATTTCAGTCGGGGGCCAAGAGACATGTATCATAATCCCTGAATTCAAGTGCGCTTTTGATATTGGGAGGTGCCCTAGTAGAGCTATTAATCAAAACTTCCTTTTTATTACTCATGCTCATCTTGATCACATTGTAAGCTTCTCCACTTTTGTCACCAATAACTTTCTATGGGGTGATGGTTTTTCTTTTGATTTTGATTTTGGATTCGTGGAAAGGGGGAGAAAGGGTAAATTTCATATGCTATGCGTTATCTTAATAGATTGTATTGGTTATTGATGGAAAGGCCAATTCATACTTTACTAGCATGGCCAGAAGGTTGTTTGGTATGAAAAAGTGTTATGTTTTTCTTTTACGTTTGAAGATTATATAGGAGATAATGAAGACATAAAAAATAGTAAAAAAGTTATTTTCATAGTTTCTTATATGAACTTTTGAAAACTGAAAATAAAGTAAAAACACTGGCATTTTTTTTTAATTAAAAGTGAAAACAGAAAGCCAAGATAGAGAATGTTTTCTCAAACCAAACGATGTTTAAAGTCTTCTTTGTGAGAACTTAGGCCTATAGCAAGGCTAATATTGATGGCATATACAGGCTGTGTTTGAATAAGTGCTCAGTCACATTGAATGTCAATCTAACGTGAGAGGAGGTTTGGGTTCAACTTGCATAGGAAAATGGAATTTTGCTAAACCAAACACATTCTGAAAATTGGTTTTCGCTGATCCCTGTGGGTGTTACTTGTGATTTGTAAATGTGCGTTTGCATCCTAGTAATTTGTTTGTAAGTTTTAAGCGTTGTGTATAGTGTACTTTGGATGTTAACTGTAAATTTGGGATAAGTGTGCTATGATGTTGAATAATTTAGGGAGGGCTGCCAATGTATGTAGCTAGCCGTGGTTTGTTCAGTTTGAAACCTCCCACTGTGTTTGTCCCTCCTTGCATCAAAGAGGATGTTGAGAAGCTGCTTGATATTCACAGAACAATGGGCCAGGTTGAATTGAATGCTGAAGTGGTTGCCTTGGATGTGGGTATGTGTCTTTTGTCTGCTGTTAATGATCAGGAGATAACTTCAAGGAAATGATATGCAAGTTTCATTTCAGGGGAGACATATGAGATACGAAATAACCTTGTTGTTCGACCATTCCAAACACAACATGTTATACCTAGCCAGGTATCTTTCTACCAACCATTCTGTAGCCATTTTCTTTTAACTGAAGGGTATGTTATATCAGTGTTGGAAGTTACCTCGTTCTGTGTACTAAAACTGTTGAACAAAGAATTTGACACAAAAGTTAAGAGGCTTTGGCGTAGCACATTTTAGTGATTGTCTTCTGTTTTTTGATATTTCGGTTTGAAATTGTGTTAAGACTTCCCATCTGGCCATCACAAGAAAACACATACTTGTTTAATGCAGGGTTATGTAGTCTACTCGATCAGGAAAAAATTGAGGAAACAATATGCCCACTTGAATGGGAAACAAATTGAGAAATTGAAGAAGGCGGGTGCCGAGGTTTGTGATAGCTGGAACTCAATTTGGATCTAGATCTTCTTTAATCCTTACCTTTAATGAACTCTCCTTTCTAGATTACAGACACTATATTATCTCCTGAGGTGGCCTTCACCGGTGATACAACACCAGATTTTATGCTTGACCCGTGTAATTCTGATGCATTGAGAGCAAAAATTCTCATAACTGAGGTATAGTACAATCTTTTAAAGAAATGGGTACAATTATTTTATCTCCTAGTTGAGTGGACTTTGAGAATTGATAGTATGATCATCTGAAATCCTTAGAAATAGAAAATAGGAAAAAGAGGTTCAGGAATATTGGTTGTCGAACCCTAGCTTCACAAGAGGGGAAGGATCATTGTGGCGCACGATCCCTTGATTCAATGAGCAACATCATGATCTCACAGCGATCCGCACCTCCCCTTATCTGCGCCATCTTGCAGTGGCGTCTTTATGCACAGTATGGGACAATGTCAAAATGTATATTTAAGAAGTTTTAGCATAAAAACAGCCTTCTAAGTTTCATCAATGGCTTTTTTATTTAACTATTCCTTGACTAGTTCTTTAAGATGATCATATTTACATCTTGAGGTATTGAGGTATCGTCATGAGAATTGTTAGTTAACTTTTTTCTTTTGTGACTGGTTCGAGTTTGGAAGGAACGAAAACAGATAGTGAAAAAGGCTGATATTATAATTTTTATGGTTTTCAGTTTATTGATAAATGATGATTAAGGGGGGTTTTCTCCTTGATGGGTATTAGGAAAGATGGCAGGCCCTTATTATTTTAGGTATTTTGGTCATGATTTTCCTGGTCACTTTCTCCATATGTTTTTTCTTGCAGATTCTTATCATATTCTTTTATAGTCTTCCTTTATTCTTTATCCCAAAGGGAAAAGGAAGAAGAATGACGGGGAGAGATAAGGATTTTCTGCTTGCCATCCTTTTCTCTCATTGAAATCTCTTTATTTTTATATAATTTTTGCTTGCCCATACAAAAGTGAAGATAGAATGGGAGAATGGTGAGAGGCTACAAGAAAAAATCATGTTTGTCAGTGATAAATCATAATTTCTGATTTAATGTAATTTTGGACTTTTGGGTTGTTCTTTTCTTTCTTCTCGTTTATTGTTTCTTCTGTGTTCACTTAACTGTGATAAGATCAATTAACATTAAAATGTAAACATTTTTTAAATACCAAAGTTTGTCGCCCTCTTTGTTATGTTGTTGTATCAAAATTATCAGAGCCACCTAAGTTCATTGAGACATTGGGTCTTGGCTTCCTTGAAAAACTAGGAATGAAACTTCTCAAAATTGCTATTGCCTTGCTTTGTAGTGTGCTCTTACTTCTTTTTTGCTATCTTAATTTATCTTTTTGTTTTGATTGCTTTGCTTGTTGAAACTCTTTTAATAGGCAACTTTCCTAGATGATTCATTCAGCATAGATCATGCCCGGCAACGCGGTCATACACATTTATCTGAGGTATGTAAAGTGTTTCATTCTTTCATGACTACTCTGTAGTTAGCTCGACAAATCAAAGATGCACAAAGGCTAACCTTTTGCAGCCATCATGCTTGCCCTTTCTCTTCCATTTTTCTGTTATGAATGATCGGGTTGGTGTTCATGTTAGTATAGCTATAGTTATGTCATATATATCATAATCATTATATTGCCAACAGCTTTTTTTGGCCAAATGTTACAGAATAGTTCGGCCAAGTACATTGCTTTTCTAGGGCCAAGTCGTAGACCATGTTGCATTCATGAGTCAATCTTGTACCATTTGAAGATATTAAAAATAAACTAGAGTCTTTACCGGCTCAGACAAATTCACACCTTTTCTTGGTCATTGACTAATTTCAGAATGTGGACTCTACTGCATAATATATTGTGGAATTCCTGAACAGTAAACTTATGATGTTTATGTAGATCATTGCAAATGCACAGTGGATTCGGAACAAAGCAGTTCTGTTGACTCATTTTTCACCAAGATATACTATAGAGGTAATGCTATATTTTTCCTTTTAGTTCTTTTAACTTGCAACTTACATCCCTCAAGTGCTCATATTTGCATATTAGATTCAAATCTCCAAAATTGGTGACTTATCATGACCTTCTCCTTGGAGGGGCATAATCATAATTAAAATTTTATCTCAAGGTATAAAAGTATGTATCAAAGGTTAGTAAATATTACTGAAATGCAATCCCATTTCTGATCAAACACCACCACCAAAATCTCTTAAGGAATAATGTATAAGTTTTTGTTTTGATAAAGAAAAATCAGTGAATAAAATAGGCATTTGTTTTTAATTCCTCAGGATATTCGTCAAGCCGCTTCAAAGTTGCAGTCCAGGCTGTCTGCTAAGGTGGTTCCTCTTACAGAAGGCTTCAAATCTATGTACACTTAAGCAATCAAAGGTCAATTCACTCTTCACCATTATCAGTGTATCAAGTAGAGGATAAAAGTGTCACTAGATATATCTACATTTCTCAGTTTATTTCATGTAAATTAGAGAGGTACATTTGTTTTTTGTTTTTCCTTAACTTGTTAGCTTTCAATTTATACCTATGTAATTTATACAGCAGTAAAGTTAATGTTTTCCCGACTTCGTATCATATGTATATGCTTTATTGGTTGACAGATAGAGAATTATACATATTTTTGGTCTCTAATGAGTTGTGTAGGTTTCTTTTTTATGTTTGGATATATAAATTGTCTTGATTAAACATTAATTCGGTCCCTAAAAAAGTTAATTAACCTAATTTGGTTGCTGAGAAAGAGAAAAACTACCACTTCTTTTCATGTGACTTTTAACAAAATTCTTTAATAATATGCCCCCAAATAGTATTTTGAAATCATAAATATGCAACACAATAGTTCTTTGATAATTTTCTTTCACCTTTTTTTACATAATTAGTTTGTTAAGAGAAATCACATATCATTAGACCTTAAAGATTGTTACTGACCTAAATTTTTTTTACAGAATTAGTGACCAGAGTTGATTCTTTAAAATATTCATTTTAAATGCATGAAAAAATACATTAAAAAATTCTTCTATTTATGATCTTTACAAGAAATATTTTATTAATTTTTTTTAAATTTTAATCATGTTTATTTTAGAAGAACTATATTTGTAAAAATAAAGGAGAGTCATAATCATGTCTGCATGACTTTCCAATCATCTCACAATATATTCCAGCAGTCATTTTGTTTCTGTTCCATATAAAGATGAAGTACACCATCTCACTAAAGATAGCTTGTACGTTACTTTTGTTTTGTTATTCTTTTTTTTTTTTTTTTTAATTTTACCTTTTT
>Ga0209489_103934_pt1 | contig 28199 bp, 12 predicted proteins | sample SiratrowhiteBW_FD_187527 | JGI IMG/M metagenome (GOLD analysis project Ga0209489, IMG submission 187527) | Root nodule microbial communities of legume samples collected from California, USA - Siratro white BW (SPAdes) (version 2) | ecosystem: Host-associated > Plants > Roots > Nodule | place... | reverse complement strand
TATATATATATATATATTAACAATGTATATTTAATCTTTTATTGAAAGAAAAAAAATATCTCAAACACTATTTTTGAAACAAGTCATTGTCCAGATTAAGGAGCAAAAGTGCCTTAACCATTCTTTTAGTTGTATTTTCACTATTTTAAAAATGGTAACTCTTTATATATGTGAGAGGAGGAGAAAAAAATCATATTTTTAAAATAAAAATTATTTTGGAATTGAAAGCCCTCTTTGTATAAAGAGATAGTAATGAATTCAAGTTTAAGTTTAAAAAATTAAAATTTGTTATCAAATCTAAGTTTTTTAATTAGTTTTTAGTTTGAGATGTTTATAGTTTTAAAAGGTAGTTATTTCTTCTTCTTATTTTTAGTTTTAAAATAAATTATTTTAAAAAATTACTACAATATTAAAATTAGTATAGATATATATTTATTTATAGGTTAAAATATTAAATGCAAAGATGATGTTGATAATCATATAATGATATTAGTAATATTGGTGATAATAGTAAGGATAATAATAGTATAATTAATTATAGTTTTCTTAATATTATATTAATAATTATAACAATGATAATAATGTTGAGTTCATAAAAAAATAAATATACATTTCATTTCGTATTTTTAAATTAAAAAATATATTATTCTAAACTAGTATTAGGATGTATGACTTTAGGTATATACACTAAAGCCATATACACTAAAGCCATAATTGAACGCACAATTTTATCCTAAGACAAATCACTAAATCCAGCTTATTTATTATATCCTTTCACTTTTTTGCTTTGATTAAAATAACAAAAAAAAAAATACAAACACCATGTCTTATTACGATATTGTGACACCGCATATGCTTTTTTTCATTTTTTTTGTGCTTTGACAATTGATATTTTAATGGGGACAATTGTTTTTATATATTAACAAATAAATAAAAAGTTTTGTGGGAATAATTATTCCAGAGTTCACAAATTGCATTCGTAACTGTTTCCAAATATCACTTCATCTAATTTTTCGAAGCATACCAATTTCACTAAATTGATAAAGATATAGTATTAAACCTTTCACACAAATTAACATGTCTTTATTGTTAGTTTCAAGGTTATCAATTTCAGAAGGTGGTATTTGGCAACTGCTATCAGCACCCCCTTTGGTTGCGTTTGGAAACTGTTATCTGCGCTCCCTTCTTATTTAAATACCCCCATTTTATAATAAGAATGTTTATTGTTTCATCTATATCTAAATAAGCGTTATTTTTAAAGATGAGTTAGAGTGAAATTGATTCGAGTCATTTACTAATTCGAGAATGAAGGATATCTATCTGTAAAAATCATTCTAAATTCTAAGACTTAAGTGATTAAAGAGTTAAATATATATTAAGAATTACTTGGAATGGAATAGAAGTAAGTGAAAAATTAGAATAAAAAGTGAAGTAGTTCCTGGTGATAACAGCTTCTTCCTGCACCTCCATAATCTTATTTCTATAAAATTCAATGATCTTTTAGAAATTACTGCACCTCCATAGTCTCATCCTGTATTTCTATAAAATTTAATGATCTTTTAAAAATTACGAAAATGGATGAGATTTTTTAAAATAAAATATAGCACAGTGTTCTTACAAGTTGATTGTTTCGGGGTTTAGGATCGTCAGCAGTGATTTGTTAGTGATTTCATTGATAGGCAACGGTGAGTGGGTGGTTGAAGGTTGGCAAAAGTGATTCTCTTGACGATAGCATGGAGAGGCAATCTGATATGCATTTTTTATATCAGAATAAACCAAATATGATATATATTTATCAAAATATTATAAATTAGACTGAATATCAAATTTTCATGATCTGATATAGAAAAATATATATAGGATTAGATGCATTTCAAAATCTGGTATATATTTATCAAAATATTATAAATCAAATTGAATATCAGATTTTCATGATCTGATATAAAAAATATATATATTGGATTAGATGCATTATAATATATATTTTGTATACTAGATTTAAAATTTGGTGTTGAATCAGATATACATTTTTTAAAATATTATATATCAAATTGAATATCAGATTTTCAGAATTTGTATACCAAATTAATTGTGTTTTGTATACAATTTGTATACTAAATTTTTGAAATCCAATGTTTAATTTGATATATACTATTTTAAGAAATATATACTGGATTAAGTTTATTTTAATATACAAAATAATTAATAGATATATACTGGATTGAACCTTCAATTCAGTATTCATTTACGGATTATTTGGTGTATGAAATACATGTAAAATTGATGTGTATTATTTTAAAACTTTTGTTGATGAAGAGGTGTAGAGAGAGGGAGCATAAGTAAAAGACAAAGTGAAATTATGTTATTATACATTAAAGATAATTTAAAGATTTCAAATATGTTATAGAGATGTAGGATGAGATTAGAATCTATTTTTGATGAATAAAGAGTATTATTTATAATGTATTGGATATAAGCAGATTAATCAATTACATAGCTTAAGACAGAATAATCAACTTTACCGTTTACCATAATAACGGATAGTATATTTATGATCTTGTTCCGATTAATTTTTGTCACCCCTTAAGTATTGCTTATACAAACAATACAATATAACTTAGTAAAAATATATATAAAAAAATAGAGAACATAAAGGGGGTGTATAAGTAAAAAGATAGAATTTAGTTTTTTTCTTCCTTAAGCCATTTTGACATAAGACGACTTCTTCCTGTACTCTAATACATTCTTCTAGCATTCTAATAAAAATTTTTGATATTACAATTGTTTTTATATAAGAACCGCATAGCTTATTTATTTGGTTGTTAATTTTTTTTAAATAAAAATCGAATAACATTTCTATCTAATTATTAATTTTTTTTAAATGTCAATCGGACAGAATATCATCTCTTATAAAGACAATTATAATATTAAATATTTTTATTAAAGTGCAGGAATAACTTGTCTGGATATAGCTGTTGGCAAAACCCAATGTAGGCTCGTGTAACAGGAGATTAAAGTATCGGGCCTACAAGACACATCAAACAACATTTTCTCTATTGTATTCTTTTAGTAGCATTTTATATTCTTAAAACTATATCACGTTTTTAGTCATGTACGCTTAGTAACCTTTGATTTTAGGTCTATAAAACATATTAAAGTCTAATACGATGGTAAAAAAATCCCTTGGAAATTATTTGAACAAGAAAAATTAAAATTTCAGTGAAGTAAAATGGTATAGCAATTTTTTTGTTTCTATCCTTTTATTTCCTTTCAACCGCCTAAAGCACAAACGGCCGCATTATTTGCCATTCACTTCAAACAACTGTTTCTGTCGCTATTTACTTTACAGCAAATAAAAAAACCTAATAATAACGTGTGTGGTTTCTCTTAGTATTAAGGAAACGATACAATGTTCTTTTTCACTCAACAAAAGATAAGATCTATTTATTTGGGTTCTCCCATGTTGCAAATGTCAACCAAAATGACAATTATATCCTCAATTTGATGATCTTCTTTCCTTTTACACTAGCACATGCACGACCATTTGGGTAATTTTTGGACACGTTCAATTCTATGGTATTGGCGTAGTTCCTCACGCACCATATTGTTTTGAATTTGGAAGTGGCATTTGCACACAAAGCAAAAGTGACAACAAGACCTTATTGAAAAAAACGAAGTTGTACTTGTTGGTATCACACATCTATATAAATGTTCACCAACTCATTGCATTGCATTGGGGCCAATTTTCTAAGCATTGTTTGTGGGATTTGGTAAGAGAAAAAAAGATGGGAAGTGGTGGCACTTATGTGAGCTTGGCAATGTTGGTGGTTGCAGGGTGTTTAATGTGTAACACGAAAGAGGTTTCAGCTCAATGTGGAGGAAGTTTGCCAGATCTTATAACGCAGTGCCAAGCCTATGTGCAAAAAACAGGACCAAAGATTAAGCCTTCAGCAGCATGCTGTGCAGAACTGTTAAAATTTAATGTGCCATGTGCTTGCAAACTGGTTACCAAAGAAGTTGCAAGCCTTGTGAGCGTTCCAAAAGTTGTCTTTGTTGCACGCACTTGTGGTTTGAATCTTCCTGCAGGAATGCAATGTGGAGGTAATTAACATCTTCTCTCAAACTCGATTTCCTTTTTATTTATAACACCTTGGTTATAACATTGAAGTGTGTGAATTTAAATTTTATATTAAGTAAAATTGAAAAAATTTAGTCACGATTTTCATAAACAAAACTTCAAAGTTTTGAATTGAAGGTGATTCAAATCTCATGTGAATTAAAGATAAGAACTTTTAATAATTTATAAATATTTTTACAAGTTAGATTTGTAAGATTGAGTTATTTCAACAAAGTCAATTTTTTAAAATGATATCAGTATTGAAAATCTTATATTAACTAGAGATAGTGGGAACAATCATCGCCTCCTTACCAGTCAGTTCTGTAAAAACGAGTTAGGTTTAAACTCACTATCTAATATGGTACCAAAATCTATCATAATAAAGTTTGACTAGTCTATTGGACCATCACCTATATGTGTGAGAAATCTTACATCAATTAAGAACATAATTAATTCATAATACATTCAATTTTTACATTAAGAGTCATAAAAGTGAATTAAATTTAAATCTATTTTTTAATAAAAGAAGGTTGTGGACGTATACATCGCCTAGGTAGCATAGCTATGTTTCTATATAAACAATTAACAAATAAATTTTGTGCCTTTTTTATATAATAAATATGTTATGATAAAATTTTGATTATGTTTTCCGCTGAGAATGTGATTTTGTTTACGTTTTCATCTTCTCTCTTTGTTATTTTTTATACCACTTTCTATTATGTCTCTCCTTCTTTTTTTCTTTTATACTAGTTAACGAGAAATTTTATGAAAAAAAAAAGAGAAAACTGATAATATATGTTGATGTTTCAGCTGTTAAAATCCCTCCGGCCATGAAGTGAACATTTTGTAGTGGCTACCAAGCATCATCTTCTTCTGCAAAAATAAGAAATAGCTTTCCATTTGTAGTAGTTGAGAGATGGAAGGAGTGTTTAAAATGAAATATATAAGTCCATGTAATAAATAAATTATGAATAATATTATTTCACAACATCAAAGTTAATGATAGCTTTCGTTCCAAGCTTGAAGTTAATTACGTGTTAAAACATGGCCATGTTGATTAATAAAATTGGAATATTTTGATTCGTGACTATGATAAACCACTAAATGTGGGAGACATGGATAACTAATTATCTAAGAGATAGAAATCATACGAAATGTTTCTAAAGTACTACGTCCCATCAAATAATTTAGTTAGTTTCTGTTTATAATTTCCTTAAATAAACATTAGTTTGGATTTATCATTTAGAAAAAAATGAAATCGTCATTAATGTTGTTGATTAATTCCAAGATTTTGATTTTATGAACTAAGTGGTAGGAGATAGTTACACCAAATTCTGACCGATTTGTTAAACACACTTATTATCGAAAGCTTATTACTAATTTATCAATTAATTATACTAAACAATTGTAATTCAATAAACTAATTTATTGACTCAGAATTTATTAATTGAGAGTTTAATAACCGATAGCTAACTTATCAGCTAGAAACTAATTTATTAGCTCTCTAATTTATCAGTTACAACCTAATTCATCAATTATCCGCTGACTTATAAGTTAGTTTTATAAAAGTAAAAAATAAAATATTCAACTTTTATTTCCGCAGAATATTTTTCCTGTCTCTCTGTATCATAATGTCAAATCAATTATCTTATCACATTTTATTTCTTTTAAGTTTTCTCTTTATTGTACAATAATAATCATATAAATATATTTTCTTTTATCGTAACATCATACTGAAAAATACATATTAATGACATCTTTTCAATTTACTTTATTATCAGCGAAATTTACCTGAAAGCTAATAAATCATATAATTTTCACCGGGTATTAAATAAAAACATCAGATTTACTTACTAAAAAGGAGTACATTAATAAGTAAGGCCATTGAATGACATCCTTTTGATCCAAACACTTGAGATGATGGGAAAGTTTATATGCAATTGCTTCCTCCACTCTCACACTTTGAACCTTTATCTACGTAATTTTTAAAATGATTATTTTACGTTTTTCTTAAAATTACTTATTTTAGAAATTTTATTGAAACACACTTTTTAGAATTTATGAAATACATTTTGAAACATGTTTTCAGAATAGGATAACATTTCCAAAATATACTTCCAGGAACAAATTTTCTGAAATATATATAATAACTTCCAAAATAAGTTTTTCAGAAGAAATTTTCCAGGCCATATAAAATGTATTTCAAGATATTTTTCCAAAGTTTTTCTTCTTCTACAGCGGTGACGTCAATAATGGTGGGGTGCAGTGAAGGAGAAGCAAATAGGACAATTTTGTCAATTCAATCAAATGTGGGGGTGCAAGTAAAAAATGGGGAGTTCACGAAGTAATTGCCAAGCTTTTATGTCATCCTAGTGGGTAGGTTTAATAGTGGGCCGTTATTCTTCCCATGCATCACCACTTTCACCCCATCAAGGGCCCATAACCCCTTTGGGTTTTTTTACCAAAATTGGAAAACAATAAAAATGTTAGAAAAACTTAAAATGGCATGTCTCTATTTCTAAACCACAGCAATACACGTCATAAACCTACCACTACTCTTTATGTCTTATAATATCATGTTAAGGGGTGCCACACACTTATGTCATAAACATATGCATCTAAAAAGTGATTTTATATTAAGTTTTGATATTAATTCTTACAATAGGCTGGGAAAAAAAATCACGACATGCCTAATCCGGATGAATAAATTCTGACGCCAAATTCACGCAGAAATTATCACCAATTGAAAAAGAAAAGTTCCTCTTACAAGGTTGAGATGCCCGACAGCTTTATCAAAGCCTTAGAGAATCTCAACCATGGAAAATGTTGGAATGCATTGTCAAAAACAGTTGCAAGAGGATTCTTGGTTCCTCACAAAAAATCTGATAAGAGATTTTCTACCATACTATTAATTGACCACCTCTCTGACAACACAAATGTTTCAAAAAGTGTCTTCTTTAGTCAACACCAAAAACTAGAGCACACCCCAATTATTTAAACATTGTTTGTGAATTGATTACACGCCCCAATTCTCCAACAGCCACCACACCAACCAAGAAAGAGGCCAATGGGCTGATCTGTCACCACCACACGAAATATCCAAAACCACAAACACTTCACCAATCTTTCAAGCATGACATTTAGCAGTCGTCACCATGACCAAAGCACAAACAAATGGTACGCATTAGGGAATGAACCATCTAGTTTCTTGAGCACCCTTATGTGGCACTGCTTTTTCAGGACTCAACCAAATCCACTAAAAGCCAACTTGCAACATTCGCTGAAAGAGAACCGACACATGTCCTAGAATTTTGAGTATTAACTTATTCTACACAAGTAGCTCAAGAAAAACATATTTTATATGTATAATATAATATACTAGATACAAGTTAGAGTACAGGAGTTCATAGAAAAAATGATCAGCACTACAAAAAAAATCAAACCATGAACAAAACAACCCTCTATTCTTCTGTCCTTCTACCCTTTCTTGGTCTTCCCAAGTTTCTCTCTTGATGGGGTTTTACCAGGCAATGAACAAAGAGTATCTCTAAAAAAACCGATCTTGAAGAACAGTCATTACCAAAGGATAAAACAGTGAAAAGAAAGAAAAAAAAAAGAACTTTAATCACCCCTTTAACTCTTACTTCCTAGATCTCCAAGCTGATATTGAAAACATTGGCCGATCCTGCCAGCAAATTAACACACAGCCATTTTCATCTCTCATTCTATATCCTTCACAACCATAGCTCTGGATGAACCTCCTTGCTTGCAACATACCATGGTAGCTCAAAGGCACGTTACCAAACCCAGCTTGATCAAATCTCAGGAACCACTTTTCAAGCTTTTCATGTCTCTCCTTTCTTTCAGGCCCTTCACATGCAATGATGTTCTTTATTTCCTCCCCAAAAATCATCTTCTCCACCCTCAATCTCTCCAATGATGTTATGGAGACAGTGGATTCCAAACAATCAAACAATGCTGCATAAGAATATAGTGCTTCAAGCACCCTATCCATCAGAGTTGGACCATTATGGTTACAGTCTTGCTCTGTCACAACCATGACCTTTGGTGATAAACCCCACAAGGCACTAAGAAAGCTCTCCATGTTCATTGAATTGGAAGTGGCTAAAGATGCTGGTGATGATGAGGTTGAATCAGGACTTGGAGTGTAGCCATTGACCACATCTTTCTCAAGCATATCAACCAATGTGGTTTGGCTCAGTGGTAGACCTCTTTGAAGGTGAATTCCACTTGAGCCTCTTAACACACGAGGAGATTTTCTCCTTAAGGCTTCATCATCCCAGGCCAAAAGGGAATGCAATTGGAGAATGGAACTTATTGCTAGTGCCTCCCCAGTTTTCACACGAAGTTTGTCAAAATCAAGACTTTCGAGTTTGCTGACCACAGGGTTGAATTGGAATGGTATATCCAACTTTTCTGCTTCTTCAGTTAGCCTATGAGCTACCTGATCCAGAATCTCCTTTTTCTGATGAATCCCTGTGATTCTCAAATGAGGAGGGCCTTCTGGACGCGCACTCAAAACTTGGAGGAGGGCAATCCACTGAGCAGCTTCAGCAGCATTGAGATCAATTATGTGAATCACTTTCTCCCCTTCCATTGCCTCAATGATGGCCTGGTTTGTGAGGACATAAGCCACCTTTAAGAAAGGGAAAAGCTCAAAGAAGAGCTTCTGAACAAGGATTTCTTCAGATAGCATAGTCACTCTGGTTGAGTTGAGGGCTCTGTGGATCCCAGGCCATGTTTTCAGAATCCGATCTGCAAGTGATTCCATGAAATACGTGGCGATTCGCTGCATAGTATCCCCATCAGGGGAAGCGAGCAGGGAAATTTGCTCGAGTGTGGCATTTGCATTTTCAAGATTACCAACAGCTACGTGATTTGCACAGGTGAGCAGCAAATGGATCAAGTACAAACCCCTTTCCTCGGATTTCATTTCTCGAAGCAAGAGATTGTTGGGAGAACCTAAGCCAGGTGAAAGTGACATCATGGAGAAGCGTTGCAGCTGTGAAGAAGTTACAGAAGACGACCCTTCTTCTTGCATCATAAATCCCATGTAACAACAATAACAACAATCTTAGGAATTTCGAAACAACGAAAAGAGACAGAATGTAGTGTAGTCACAAAAAACTACCAGACAAAAAAACTTTTTGATTCATTCAGATACAAAATCGCAGGCCAAGTATGAAGAAGCTAATGAACGAAGACAGAGAAAGGAAGAAAAGAAAGCGCGCAAATTCAAAACAAAGTAGGACAAGCAAAGAAGAAAACGATTTGTGCATAAGAATCTGCACAACCCAGGTTCAAACTTTGATCAAAGCATAACAACCCTCAAGCTTTATTTTAAGTTTTATAATCTCAGAAACCGAAAGGTCCAAGCTTTCCACCAATTCAGCAAAAGCAAGGAGAAAAACACGGAATCAGTTACAAGAAGAAGAGAGAGCCTACCAAAACCAGTTCAGCAACAGAGGAAGGCATTGCAGCGAGGAAAACGCTTATCCCTTGGTGGGTTTTCAAATTGAAGAGCAATCCAGACGAAACCCCCAGAAAAGTCCAAAACTTGCCTCTTGGAACACTGAAAAAACCAGAATTTGTTGTTCTGCTTTCTATGGGAGTGAGTTTCAATGTTTGGACCCTTCTTCTGGTTTCAGCTACTTGTTCATGACTACGTTGTCGACAATGCGTGAAGGGTCCCTTTTGTCTTTATTGTTTTGTTGTCCTTCACACACCTCAGTGGAGTGTAGAATTTCTGACTCTTGGAAATTTCTCTTTCTTCCTGTAAAGGCTAAACCAACCGTTACATTTTCTTTTCAGTTTCAAAAAAAAAAAAAAACAACTCCCTTCACACTAACCTTAACTTAATTCTTACAAAACTTAACAAACAAATTCACAGAGGTAAAAGTGTCGTTTTCTCTCTAGAAGGTATGTTTGGTTTGTGACAAAAACTTCCACTTTAATGTGTTTTGTTTTGTCTTGAACCTTAGGTGGGTAGGGAATCAGGGGTGGCCGAAAGAGTTATAATATTCCGAAAGGTTACGTGAAAACAAACATGCTGTGACAAAGACAAACAACGTTACCCCTCGGTTTTGGTTCCGAGTGGGAAGAGTGTGTGAGAGAGTGAGAGTTCCTAAGATACTTCCAAACCAAATTTTTGTTTTATCTTCAAAAGCAATGACTATACAATTGGATTATCTTCTCCCATTACGACAAACAGACAAAGAGCTTCAACAAACCTCCAAAACCAGATTCAACTTTTATCTCTACACTCTCATCTCATTCCTTTTCGGAATTCCCAATTTGCCAAAATTCACATACCAACATGCTTCATTTCTTCCTATTTCATCATATCTTCTATGCCCTTTCATTCCATGCTTTTTTCCTTCTTTTAGAAAATTTTCATTTCTTCATTTATTCTCTTGCTTACACTTTCGTTTTTTTCATTTCTTTTGTATGCTAGCTTGTTTTTACATTCCCGTTACTACAGTACTTTTCTAAAATTGATTATTGATATGTGATCAGAATTCATTTTGCAAGTTCGGATGCTAATTTTTGCATGTAAAAAGACAATAAATAAGATTGCGTGTAAAAGTTAATTTCAGGATTTCAGTGTATTCTTTGATTAGTTATTGGTGAAAACATATTTTCTGTTTTTCAAGAAAATTTTTGTAGTGTTTAGTAAAAAGGAAAATATGGATGAGGAAAAAAAAGATAAATACAAACTGTTTGAAGAAAAAAATATTACTATTAATATTTATATTAACTTCCAACATAAAAATATCACACAATTCAGCACAAAACCAATGAGTTAATTTATAGTAATAATAAATTTATTTATCTTGTACTTACTACTGAAAATAAAAAAAAAAGGTTTAAAATGCATGAATGTATATTGTTGGGCAAACATAAAAAAAGAGTTATTAACATATCCCAACAAATCTTTGATGGTAGGCACAAACATTAGTTTGATTTCAAGAATTTTTATTTAATGCACAAATTGTCAAATTGTGTATTATTTTAGAAACATGAGAACCATTACTTAATAGTTACAAGAAATTGTAACACCCTTACAAGTGCATACTTACTCTTTTGGTTTCTGTTGTGGTTGGACTAATTCATCTCCTTCCCACAATTCCTTTAATAGGTAGACTTTGCAAAATTTTGCACACTCAATAATAAATGAAATCAAATGGACATTGCAAAATATTTTCATTAATATTAATTATAATGGTGGATTCTTCAAAAATTAAGAAACATTCACACCTTGACATTTAACTTAGTTTCATTTATTTAGAAATGTAACTCATTTTATTTGTGTTAATTTGAATACTTATCTTAACACATAGATTATATTAAATGTAAACATAGTAGGAGAGAGACAGAAAAAATTGTCTGAAAAAAAAAATTGATTGGTGGCTGTTACTCTAATTGATGAACTTAATTCTTGCTACATTTCATACATCAATAGGTGAGAATAGTGTACCTATGTTGACAAAAAGCATAAATAGAATAGTCAATATATTACATTCTGTCAATTTTTATAAAGAGACAAAAGAAAGGTATGCAATCCTCTATTAATGACCTGACATAGTAGTACATGTGCCAAATCACAGAAACATTGAAGAATGAAAACGATACAAAATACCAAACACACTTTGACCTAATGGGCTGGGAGAAGTTGGAAAATACTTGTATTGTTTGAGGAAAAAAAAAATCAGCTAGTTTATAAGGTTTTATTAATTAATATTCACTTTTGTATTATTAGTATATGTAATTATATAATGTAACCTACTATGCTTCTAATAGAGTAAAATAACAAGAGGTTGCTTAAAAAATAATAATAAATAAAATTAATAATGAAATATTAGAAGGGGTCATTAAAAAAGTCCCTTCCAACTTCTCCACCACCATCAAGAAAAAAACAAAAGAAGAAACAAGGCAAAACAACTTGCTCACGCGTGTAAGAGGAGACATGGATACAAATGTTAAAGAATTTGACAAAAAACAACAACTTTTAAGAAATGTTGAAGAATTTAGTGCAATATTTCATTCAGTATTTTATCAGTAGGGTTGAAACTAGATGACTAAACTCGACTAATTACAATTGGTAAGCTAATTATGAATTGATCCCCCAATTTCAAAAACAGAAAATAAAAATCCAACAACATACTAATTTGTAATAAATAGTGATACTCAAATATAAGAAAAATAAAATAAAATAATTTAACAAATCTACAGCTAAGCAGAAAAAATTTAAAAAAAATGATTGACACCAATTAAGTTGTCTCACGTCAGTCTAATGATTAAGTATGTGTTTGACGTAAGAAAATAATTGGATTAACATTCAACTTGTTTTAAACAAAAATTCAAACACGTGACAAGTGAAGTAGACTATATTAACCAATAAAAAAATATTTATAAATAATTAATTCGTTAAGCTAGTTGGACTATTAATTCAAAGGCTAGATTAGATTTGTTCCGAAGAAACAAGTATTTCCAAGAGAAGAAAGTTAGGTTTATAAAAGAGAATGTACTGGTCTACCACCTCCTCAATATTAAATAAAAAATACTGCCAAACTGATATAGAATAATAATTTAATAAACTGATAACATAAAAACAATTAATATCTTTCTTTAAATAAATGCTTTTAAATCACTGATTCAGATATTAAGTAATTTTTTTTTAAATTGAAACAATTAATTTTATATTTAACATTTTATTACTAAAATAATATTTTTCCGAAACACATTAAACACATGTTATTAAATAATAAGTTAAATGATAAACCAAAACAGTAAGCTTGAATCGACATTCAAAACAAACAAATAAAAAACTGCATATTTATCCTATAGAAAGACTGTTTTGAATACACACTTTTGACTTATAATACTTCATTTTCTTTTAAAAATATTATCATTTTAAATTTAAGAAAATATTACATCTTTTAATATTTTAAAAAATAAAACAAACAAAGAATAATACAATAAACGATTAACAAACTTGTTCTTTTCAAATAAAAAAAGTAGCATTTCAAAATAAACAGGGTACTTTCCTTATCCGCTAATCATTCTTTACGAGTATATTTGCTGTAGCATTTAAACATTAATGACAGGAATTCCAATGAAAAAGCAACAAAAAGAGTTTAGCAGATAAGCTGTGAAAGCTCCTCCAACCTCCAAGTTCCAAACAGGCACAACAAAGACAGTGTCGCGATGCTGCTCCAACAAGAATTGCAAAATTGGCAACGACAAAACCTTCACAACAAACCAACCACTGGGTTAGGAGTATTTTGTCAGAAGCCAGACTAGGCCATTCTCTTTTGTGGATAACTACGACCCTAAGATACCTTGAATCAAATGACACGTGGCAGAAAAATCTATAGCAAGAGAAGAGCATTATACAAGCCAAACACTTTTCTATCCGCAAATGCAATGTGATAACAATTTCAGTATCTAGTGGAACAACTGATACAATAATAAATTAAAATCCATTACGGAGGCTCATGCTTACTGAACTGATACTGATAACAGCTTTGAGATTTCATCCACCGCAGGACGGAAGATTCACATTTCTCAATGCATGTTCAGCAAAAGGAACAATGATGTTCATTTCAATCTCTCAAATGCCGGGAAGCATTTTGATGTATCTCAAACGTACAGGCTGCAAGACGACAGACTTTAAACCTAAATGATAAGGCCTAATAAAGAACCAGCTGTTGGAGTCAGAAGTTGTCCACCATAATTTTCATTTGTAATGTCTGAAAGGCTAAAATCGAGCCTGCCAGATAGACCCTTTGATTGCTCTTCATTATCCTCTCGATTCCAACAAAAGCTTTGTCCAACTCATTGGAATCTCAAAACAACTCAAACTAATTCATGCCAGAACGAGGTTGAAGGTTATTCTCGAATCCACCAGGGACAAACACCGGAAGCTGATTTGAAAGTGAGTCCCTTTTATATCTTGGCTCTAGGGGCAAGTTTGCTGATACACTATCTTGCGGCCCCCCTGATGCCAACTGTCTTTTATTTTTCAAACCATCTTTAACAGGGGCACTCAAAAATGGACCTCCATAAAAGATAGAATCTCCTGTATACATCAGATTCTGCTTGTGCTGCCCTGGAGACTTGGGTGCAGATGATGACAACTCCTGCTGAGGAATCATTTGTTTTTTCCCAAAAGTGCTTGTTTCAGCATTTACATTTGGCAATTCTATGCGCATGGATGACCTATTTCGGGCTTCTGATGGCAATAAAGGAACTGAAACATATCTGCCAGCTTCTTGATCCCAGACAACTGATGTCCGTTTCACATCTCTTAGAATAGAAGTGTTGGAAGCAGAAAGCAACAATGGATCATGGCCAATTCCTTTTGGCATTGCTGTCCTCCCATCAAATCCAAGAGATGGATTAGATATTGGGTTCCTGAAGTTTGACAATGTTGCTTTAGAAGTTAAAGGACGCTCAGGCACCAAACTAGGAATTGAGGCACCTGACCTGAAGCCACCCAAATTGTGACCCTGTGGAAGAGGGCTGAGTGTAACTGCCTCGTGAACATGGCTAGGACTACTGAAACTACTCATACTTTGAGTTCCAGTCTCATACTCATCACGACTTCCTTGACTAGGAGCAATAGAATTTTGGACCGGGGACAATCTTAACTCGGGTTTAATTTCCCTGTTAGTTCCAGTCTCAGTGCTCAAACTACTTCTGATGCTCATGTTACCACTAGAGCTCAATTCTGCATCTGGTGGGCGGTGGCTGTCTACAGGTCGTAAAACTGAAGAAGATGCCCTGGCTTTGGCAGCTGCTCTCACTGCCTCTTGTGAATCCAACTTAGCAAGCTTCCAAGCACTAATACGAACAGGTCTTTTTGGCATCTTTTGGCCTCTTTCTGCAATTCCCGCTGCATCTGGATCAACAGTTGACGGTAGCATTCCAGGCTCCAAGTGAGGCACAACTTCATCCTAAATCCATGTTAGGCAGGCCCCATAAACCAACTAAAAAATACTTTTTAAGAACAAAAACATTTTACTGTCATGAAAAACGAGAAAAGTGTAACAGCATGTAATTAACATAAAAGACCTACATGAAAGGTTCGTTAAGTAAAAAAAGCTAGAAAGTAAATATAGCCATGAAAATCACTTAATTAGGCATATTGATTAGAATTTACTTAGTATGTCAGCGACGGGCACAACAGCGCCATATAAATTCAGTCAAGGTTGCAGCCAGAGCCATTATACATAGTTCATTCCCCCTACCTCTTTTGTTCTGCCTATTCGCCCTTTCATTCATTTCTTTTATCTAAAGGTCCTAAACTACTAAGACTTCAAAATAGCAATATGCTTTAGTACACAATAGCTATTATTACTTTGGAGTGATGGAGGCTTTCAGCAATAAATTTATAAACCTTCTTTATAGGTAAGCGAGTCATAATATGGCAGTTGTTGCCAGGCTGAACTATTTTAAAACAACACAATTTTCATGATACCCGATTTATGGAAGTATTTTTGCCTCGTAAAAAATGAGGGTTCACAAGTAACAGACTAGAACTGAAGGAAATCGTGTTGTAAGCTTTAATTCAAAATAAAGAGGCATGATTGTAATGCTCAATAGGTTAAATCAGAGCCTATTTGTTTTGAATTTTTTTTTTTCTATTTCCAATTCCTATTTTCTTAAATAAACACAAAAATCCTGCTCTCACTGTTTCTTATACAAATATTTGTTAACAGGAAATAAAATAAAAATAAGATGACAATTTTGTAATTATTTGTGAAAACAGAAAATGAAAAATAGAAAACATTTTTTAAACCCTTAACACTTGAGCTCTTTCCGTGGATTAGAAAGCTACTGCTTCAGGAAAATACAAGTTATTCAAATTTTAAATTTTAACCTATGTAGCATTTGAATGATAAAACGCTAATTTTCCTAGAGGTGATTCATATTTGAAAAAAGAGGTCATTCCAAAAGCGAGGACTCAATGAAAAGCACCTATAGAGGATTTTAAAATAAATGAGAACAGATTCTGACACTGACTATTGCCCAAGAGTCCTTCAATATAGTTTCCTAACTAAAAATCATTAAACCACAAGCCAACAGCAAATTTGGGTACTTAATATACAGATGAAAGAAAAAGTTAACCCAAGTACCTGATAATCGACAAATACTCTAGGAGGGGTACACCAAGCCCCTTTATATTGCAAACCAAGAGAACTTCCTCCACTCAATCCAGTTGTGGCTGAGCCTGTTGGAGAGTAAAGAATATTTGGCAATTCCTCATCTACAGATGCCCCTGCAGGTGCTTCACTCATGGCTCTCATTGCTACAACATATTCATAAGTAGTGATGCCCTGATCCAACAAGAATAAAGGAGGTAAGTTGAGAGTACCACCCTTATATGTGAAAAAGCTAAAATAACGGTCAAGAACTATAACATGATTTGTATAGTGCTCTGTAAATATCGGTGGAAGTAAAACATCCCAGACATAATTCACGAAAATTCTTAAGTAACTAACATTGATAAATTATTTTCCAGTTCATAAAAATGCTCTTCTAATTCTAGATGAATTTTCTGAAAGTCAACAGTGTAAATCTTAATTTTCACATAGTTCCCTTGATCAAATTATATTAGCCAAGCAGCATAGAACCATGCACAAAAGGATGGGGGTGGGGAAGAAAAAAGAACAGAAAAACAACCTCAGATTCTCAGCTACTGAATCACTGACCTTCCTGATTAGTATCATGTGGAAAAAGAAAAGCTCACCCAAAGGCACACAAGCCAACATAGATACTACAGTACATACGACCTACACATTGAAACAAGAAATATAAGGAACTTCCAAATATGATTAAAAATAGCCATTTGTTATATGCCAGATTTAAAATAAAACAAACAAAAATAGATACCACAACGGTAGCAAATGGGGGACGAGAAAATCCATTTCCAAGTATATCAACGATTTCAGATTCCATTCCTCTCTTATTGACAAAGAAACGCACGAAAACCGCAACACCCACTCCAGCTTCAATGACTAGCTGAAAGGCAAAAGGATAACATACAGAAGGCCTTATTAGAAACCAAAACAAATTATAGCTTTCAAATGATAAATCATTCACAAGGACCAATATACATACCCAAGCAAGACTAAAAGCCATGAGAGCAATAAAAGAACTGTAATTTTTGTGACCCACACAATTGTTAAGCCACTGCAGCATGCATCAAGTGAAACTTTAAGTTAAACAAAAAATAAGAAAATGTTCAACCAAAATTGCATAAAAGTCCAAGATGTATGCTTCACTTGGCACACCAAATCATACCCGACAATGGTGATCAAAGCCATCAACACATTTATCACAACTTCTACAATGTTTGCTGAACTTGCGCACCTGCAACACAAGACACAAAAGGCACGAAATACACTACTCAGTGAGAAGCAGAAGTCCAGTTCAAGGTTTAAAGCTACTTCTCTAAAATGCCTCAATTGACAGCTGCATGCAACTAGAGATGTTAATATGGTTAGACTAACTTTATTCCCAAAATTCAAGAAGCAGAAGCTTCCAAATAAAGATAGAGAAAGACTGAACTCAGAAGGGCCCATAATTCACTGGCATCTTTATCACACAAGTTTCCAGGAAAGTGGAAGGAATTTCAAAAATAGATAAACCATGAAGGAAACCAAGGGGGCTCATAATTATCTTGTATCTCTACCACTTAAGTTTCAAGGAAACTCGAAATTCAAGTTAAATTAGGATCACAAATAAATAAAAAAGCATTGACCAAATTATTTTAAAGAGGTTATTGAATTGAAAAGACAAGAAAAAATACCAGAACTAAATGTCCTTAAAAAGGAGAAAAATAAAAGAATAAACAACATAAATGAATTATAAAAGTCATAACTCTGCCAAAAGAAGCAAAACAATCCCAGAAAATCTAGCTTCTTTCTCAAAGAATATGAACATAAATATATCTTTCCACAACTTATTCCAACAAATCATTGCATTTCTCAAAGCAAACAAAATCTATTTTTGAAACTTATTCTCAATAACTCATGATTTGTTATTGTGCTGGTGACATTAGTATATACAATCAATATCGATCCAGGTATAAAATAAAAATATAAAAGATATCACTTACAGTCAAACTTAATAGGAATAGAAAGAACAAAAATTTAAATATTAATGCAATGTTTCAAAGAGTCACAAATCACAACGCAGTACCTCAGCATTGCACAAAGTGCAGAACAGAGCATCTTCACCGCCACCCTGCTCATCAGCGGGTGCTTCCTGTTTCCGGCAATCTTCATGTGAAAAAAGTATGCAGAAAATTCCTCCAAATACATTACATGAGCTTCTATTATTCTGTTTCCTTGAACTGTCTACTCTGTCCATATCTTCCACTGAGCTTTTCTTGCTCATATTTGTCATAGACCTTTTGGAAGATGATGGAGAATATTGCTCTGTGGCAGCAATGCGTTCATGTTCAGAAATGTTATGCTTTCCTGATAAATCATGAGCAGAATCAAACTTATTTCCCACTCTAGTGTCAAACTTAGACATAATGCCCGGATCTGCAGGGTTAATTGCAGTGCATCTGACGTAAAGAATGAACACAGTGAGTGCCTGCAATACCACAAGAATGAGACCACATAAGCAATGTTTCTTGTGGGTAAGTAATAATATACACAAAAGAGGTGGAATGACAAAAAGGTGATTTACATACCACAGGAGAGTAAACACCAATGAAAATGTATTCCCATATACGACCTCCGATGAAGGGAGCAAGGAAGGCATAGAAAGCAATCACCAACAAGCAAAATACAGTGATCGCAACAACCTATTCATGAAAGAACCAATAGTTAGAAAAATAAGTTGGCATGCCTGCAATTGATAAAAAACAACAGTTAACAAAAGTGCTAAACATCATATAAATCAACAAAAACATGGAAAAATGGCATTTGGATATATTTAAATGATATAGGGATCTGACTGTAGACATGCATGGTGGAGGAATAAGGCTTTTGTAGTAGTAGTTGATGTTCTAAGGATCAAATTTACTTTTCTCGTTCAAATAGTACATGGCTAACGTACTCCAGAAGCTGCATTTGAATAAATTGCACTCCCTTTCAATTGACAGATGCTTAAACTCTATTGCTTTCTCTAATATTTTTTAAAATTACACTACCCTCTCTGATAAATTAAATTGTGCTACGCGTGTAGTCCATCTCAATGTAAACAAGCTTTTTATCGAGATAAATATACGAAGCACTTTGTTTTCTATTTTTTAAGAACAAATGAGATAATCAAAATTGTGCACAAAAGTCTTAGAAAGTGGATTTAGGACTAACTAGAAGTAAGACAAAGTATAAGTGTTGCAATTTAGGAAGAAACAAGAGGAATTTGACTTCAAGGTAAAGATGGGAGAAGATGTCATGTCATAGGTTTTTAAGTTTAAATGTACGAGATCAATAATACAAATGATGGAGAATTTAATGACAGTATCACCGGATATATGTGAGATTGTCTTAAAGGAGAAAAGCCACCAACGGTTATTTCTATTGCAAAGTACCTACCAAGTTCAAAGGCAAGTTTATTGTATTGTTGTGTTCAATTATACTCTATGTTAGAGTTTAGTGAATATTGGATTTTAAAAGAACAAAAATGGAAAGGAAAAAAAAAGAAAAGAAAAAGAAGTTGGAACAGTATAAATGAGAATGTTAATGCATATGTGTTGGCACAGAAAAAGGCTAGGATCCAAAATGGTTGTATGTAGCATCAATTGAAGAAAATATGGCAAAAAACATTTAAGGTGATTCGGATGCACACAAAAAAGACCACTAGAAGAAACACCAGTGAAAAGAGTAGATCACATGAATTTTGGTTCTGTGAAGAAAAGAGAGGGAGATCAAGAAGGATATTGAGAAATATTGTTGAGACAAATCCCATGATCAACAATATCTCTGTAATTTTGGTCTTTCATAGAGCTGAATAATATTGCATGATCCATGTAACCAACCTCACCTAGTGGGATAAGGTTTTTTGTTGCTACAGTACACACTATTCACCCATAAATTCCAGTCTGTGTCGATTTAAATTTTCTTAAATCCTCTTTCTATTGCATACTGGTTTATAACTTCGGAAACGGAAAACAGTATATGGTAGGTACAGATCAGAGGTTGAGCTCCACAGTCTATATTTCATTCGGTTAATAACCCATTGAAGAATTAAGCAATAAATGATAAATTGGCCGGGAAAAGGGTGTAATTAGGGTATACCTTTTATATCTTCACTCCAAGACACAAAATCTGGATTGTTTTAATTCCAAAGAACCCTTCTCCTTTTAGTTTCTAAAACTGGCCGAAATAAATTTATCCGAACAAAGAATTTCACTAGCTCCTTTCTTTTACTTTCAAAAACAGTTCTAAACCCTTAGTACGAAATTGGGACACCCAGAACATAATCAAACACACATTCCTGTACAAAATAAAGTAGACTTTTCCGAGCCAGTAGCTAAGCGTTAACCACGAACCTACACATAATTTATAAAAAAAAAAAAAAAAAAAAAAAAAAAAAAAAAAAAAAACAAAAAAAAAAAAAAAAAAAAAAAAAAACATACAAACACGCGATTACAAGAATTGAGCAATTAAAGACACATGATATGCGAATCCCAAAGAGTTAATCACGAATTACTGATTCCAGCAAACCCTAGCAAAAGGAAAACTTAGAATCGGAAGAAGAAGAAGAGGAAGCGAGAAAAAGTATACCTGAAAAGTGTGAGCAGGTAATTGCCAGCCATGTTTTCTCACCATTTCTGCTCACAGTTGAATTGTGATTTGACCCTCTTTCTACCCTAAACCTTTAACTACCAAGCAAGAGCACTAACTTGCTACTTCCAGCTGCAGAGTAGGAATAGGAACAGAATAAAATAAATTAAATAAACCCTAAATAATATACCTAATCCTAATATACAAGAAACAAACGCTTCTTACTTCTTGAACACTCTTTTTCTTTTGCTTTCTTATTTTTCTGATTTCTTCTTCCTTCAAACCCTTATTCTTTAATCTCAACAAACTATTTATTAAGTAAGATTCCATTTCTTAACTAATTGTTTAAATGTATTTATCTAGTTAAGAAAAAAATAGTCAAACTTTCCACTGTTTATATAGATAACTTAGATCAAGTTTTAAAAATTTTGACATTAAAGAAGATTCATGTTCATCAATATCCTTCTTGTAAAAATTTAGTTTATATATAGTAGTAAAAACACAAATGCATTGTGTGTCAGTTTTTATAATAATAAAAAGTACACTTAATTAAAAAATTAGCTATTATAACTATTAAAATAATATAAAAATATTAGTATTCAAATATATAAAATTTAAAAAATAATAATCAAAAGTTCCTCTAACCTTACTTAAGAAGTGTGTTTTAAAACATCGCATTAATGTTAATTCCTTTTAAATATATTTTACTGAAAATTTAGCCATTTTTACATTAAACTAAATTCGTGGACACAATCTTTCGTGAAGCAAAATATCAGTTTACCTTTAGCACTATCGTAGAGTCAAAATAAGACTATTGAAAAGTCAAAAGATGGAGTTACCTGGTATTTTGTGGAATCACCCCATTGAAGTAAAAAAATAAAAGTTTTACAAATACATGAATAATTTAAATATTTGTTTAATTGCATCATACAATAATATTATTATAGTCTATCAGCCACATTCTTTCGTATATAATCATATTTTAAATTTAAATTTTCATAAAATTTAGAGTTTTTAATTAAAAAAATATTGCATGTTGAACTCAAAGAAATGCAAATTAGAAAAAAAATTTACAGTCAATGAATAAAATGTTCTTAATATAATTTTTAAATAATTATCATATATAATGGTTTGTAATAATTAAATAATAGCGGCATAGTTTTTTATGCGTACTATTTATTTTATTGAATTTTAAAACAAGTGCGAAACATATTTAATGCACTCTAAATTTGATTCGCATTGGAACTTTGAAAATCATTGTACTCTACCATTTGCCTTTATTGTTGATAAAACTCTTGAGTACGATAAAAAGCTAATTTATTCTCTTAAAAAAATACATGAACGGCCAAATAAGATCAAACATATACGTTACAGCTAAGTATGAAGTTATAACTTCCTTATAAAATTTGAGTTCCTTTAATGCTAAGATACAACCTACGATATCTTGTTTTATAAAATCGATACAAGTGATCTCACCATTCTAAATTATGAAAATATAAGCAATATCTTTTATAACTGTTATTTATCGTTAATTTTGGTTTAAATTAAAATGCTAATTTAAAATCTTAATTATAAATAATAGAATGAGATTTTATCTATAAGCAAATGTTTTTTACAGCATACAGAAAGCCTGTTTTAAAAAGAAAAAAAAAACAAAACTCTCAGTGCCTCATGTATTTATGTCGGAACAAGACGAGCATACATGAATTAGAATTTATAAATATTTAAATGAGATGAAATATAAATATTTTAGTAATTAAATTTAAAGGTTATGTAAATAAACAAAATAATTATTTAAATGTTATTTAATAAAAAATAGTATTCTTCTGAAGTACCTTTTTTTACTCTGTATTTTTTAGATATTCTATCATCTTTTTTCCATATTTAAGTTACTTATAATAAAACTAGAATGCAATACTTTACTTAAAGTATTATATGAATGTGTGATTTGATAGAGAAATATCAATGTATATTAATTTAATATCGTAGTAATGTTCTTTTATTTAATAATTGAGATTTGTTGTAGACAAATTTGAGGCTATGCATTAAATCATGATTTGTTAAAACTTTGTTGGTATAACTAAATTTTCACATAAGAAAAAATAGTTATAAATTTATAGTACATTAAAGTAAATAATTTGAAGTGCATAGATGTATCTTGTCACAATAATAAATTTTTAAGGAGAGATAATGTATTGATGTGAATCAAATAGATATTTTATTATGAGATGTTGATTCATAATTTGTGATTTGAGGAAGTCTTAAAAACTTGTACATGCTTCTATAAAAATTATATAGTGATTTAAATATAAATTTGTGAACATGTTTTATCCTTTGTGAAAAATTTTACTAATTTTATAATAAAATTATACCTTATAAATAAAATAAAAAAAGTTTACAACTCTGATATGTTTAAACTTAAGATCATTGTCTGGTATGTGATTTGTTTAGTTTGGAATGTGGAATGTTAAGTTTGAATTAATTTGATGCTTACAGAGGTAGACAATTGACGAACTTTACTTATTTTTAAAATCGAGGTTATTTTTGTTTAAACTGAAATTTTGTAAAAAAAAAACTATAAATTTTGTTTAAGATAAAAATTTTATTGTTGAAATGAGACAATTTTCAGTCAAGTTAAAATCTCTAAAAAATTTAAATACTCAAAAATATAATTATTTAATCAAATAAATATGGTATGTATACATATAATTGGACAATAAAATATTGAATTATATGTTTATTTAATTACATTTATGTTGCAGAAAAAAATGCAGTCATAGATGATGCTTGTAAAACGTAAATGGTTGTAATTTAAGATTAATGATATAAGATAATAATATTTGTTGTATACTGGTAATGTATTGAATTTGGTTATCTTTTGAAACTAAGTCTCATGGGTAATTGAAATTTACTTATCATAAGAGAGTAAATAGTGTTCTTTATCCCTGATTGAGTGTTAAAAAGGTGAATATATGACAGGTGCAAAATATATAATGTCTAAATTTAAACCATTTTTGATTAACTTTAAAGTTATAATCTATATTAATGTGTTGTGAATTTCCCTAGACCTTGACCAATAATACATTATCACTTTTTCAAGACAATTTTAACAACCCACTCAACCTGTAAAAGTTGGAAACGACTTTCCAAAATAGATTTACTTCAATGGCCGATTGTGTTGGGATAAAAAAAGGTGATTGAACTGTAGTAAGTCAATTTTTGGTCAAAATATGTTTATTTCGTATTCAAACAATCTTATGTTGGTTTGATTTGTAGATTTATAGGCAGATTATTTAAATAATAATTATAATTAAAAAAATATTACTTTACTAAAGCATATATGTGTTGAAATTTTTATATGTGAATTATTATATTTAAAATTAAAATTATTATTTTTTTGTGTGGTTTAAACTTTTAATATATATTATTTTTCTTTTCAAGAAAATTAAAATGGTGTGTTTTCTATTATAAGATTAGGTCAAATTTTATTGTCCTATTTAAAATATGAACGGATCTGGTTGATACCAATTTTTCAATTAATTTGCGATCAGCCTAGACCATCCGATCCACATTGTACTTGAAAATCAAAAATTCATTTATGTTTTGATTGCACTAACTTCTGTTGTTATTATTTTAACTGAAATTGTTGAATAAAATTAAAATTAAAAAAATATTACATTGAGCCCATTGCGTTCAAAAAAATTGAATTTTAATCTATTTTTTTATTCAACTATAATATAGTTCAAGCTTTTTAATATTATATAATTTAGTTAATTAATTCACACAACATTTATGAGTTTTCTCCATCCTTAATTTCAATACAATAGAGTCGAATACTAACAATAAAAAAACATACATATCTATAATTCGAATTTATAATTTTCAAATTCATATATTCATAAAATATATTTGGTTGGTTTTGAAATGAATATAAATTGGATAAATAAAATAAATTAAAAATTAATATAATTTTATATCAATAATACAAATTATCAAAGGTTATGTTAGATTATGTCTACATAAGACAAAAATAAGGAGAGATAGGTTTAATTAATGCAAAGTTGAGTTTAGTTAAGCTTTAATAAGGTAATGTTGATCGATCTATATGAGGATAAGTTAAACTAAGTCATACTAAAGTTAAGTTTAGTTAGACCAACCCCATATTAGGTTAGGTCAAAATGCCCAAGATAGGATTAGCCAAGTCAAACATATGTGTTATGATGGATTGAATTAGACCTAAGTTAAGTTGGGTTAGGTTATACTTATATCAATTTGAGCCAGCCCCAAGTCAAGTTAGTTAAGCCACAACCATGCTAAGTTGGTCGAGTTAGGCCTATGTCAAGTCAGTAGTGTCGGGCTCAACGTAGGTTGAGTTAGGTAAGTCAAGGTTAGATAAAATCATATCAGGACCACGTTAAACAAATTTGGGTGACTAATGTGAGGTCGAGTCAGGCAGGTCCTAAGTCACGCCTAGTGGGACAGACCAGGTTAGGGTAAATTAGCCTAAACCTAGGTCAGGTCAAGTCAACCCAAACTTAGGTTGGACCGAGTAATCCAAGGTCAAGATTGGGTCTAGACAATTAATGTCCACATAAAGACAAATTAGCCCCAATTTATGTCAGGACCAATCAGGCTGTGTTCATCTCAATGGACCATGTCCAGCTAAGTAAGGTCAAGACCAATTAGGTTGGGTTGGATTGAATCAGGTTGAGTTGGCCTATGCCCAGGTTAGGAATAGGCCAAGCTAGTTGTCATAAGTCAACCAAGTTTCAGGTTAAGTCATGTAAGGTCAAAACCAAATTGAGTTATGATAAGACCCCATTCGAGTTGAGAAGTTGAACATAAATTCAATTAAGTCATCTCGAGTTTAGTTTTATCAAAGTCAACCTTGGTGCATGTTAGTTTGATTCACCTTGGACCTAAATCAAATTGATTTAATATGGCAAGATGAGTTAAGTAAGTTGGGGCATGTCCACATTGGTTTAAAGTATACTAGCCTAAGTTTTGACATTTTAGGAAGAGCCCGAGTTTATTTAGTCAAGCGAACCTTAATCAAGATGAATTAGCCCAGGTCCATGTTAGGTTAACCCAAGTTGGGTTAACTCGACCTACACCTAGGTTAAGCTTAGTTGGTCTGCACCTGGGTTGGGTCGAGTTAGTCTGAGTTAGCTCTGGTCCAGGTTAAGTCAATTGCGTTAGGCTTAATTGTTTTGCACCTGAAATTGGGTTGATTTGGTTTGAGTTAGCTTTGGTCCAGGTTAAATCAAGTGGGTGGGCCTGTATTAAGTTGTGTTGGCTCAAACTCAAAGCCAAATTCTTGGGGCAAAGTCAGGACAAGTTATCCAAGGTTCAATTCAAGTGGGTCACCCTCGACCCAAATTGGATCAAGTTAGCTTGGGTTGACGTGAGTCATGTCTGCCCAGTTCCAAGTCGAGTTAAGTCGGACTAGGTCTATATTAGACTGAGATGGGGGCAAACTCATGTTAGGACAAATCAGATTGAGCTCAAGTTTGAACAATTAGGTTAAGTTGGGCATGACCTAGGTTGAGTAAAGACAGGTTAACCCCAAATCGATGTTAGGTTTAACAAGGTTAAAAAGTCAAGTTGAGTTAGATCGATTACATATCAAATCGTCCCAAGTCGAGCCGAGTCAACCCATATATAGGTTAAGTCGAATTGCCCTAAGTCAGGTTGAGTTAACCTAGGTTGACCCTTATTTACGTTAAGTTGAGTAGGACATACCCACATAAAGTCGAGTACAAGTCGAGTCAAGTTAGGATGGATGTGGGTTGGGTCACGACAACCATACCCAGTTCAGACTCAATTAGTTTGACTCCAAGTCGTGGCATGTTAACTCAAATATAGGTTAAGATGAGTTGAGACTAACCTAAGTCGAGTTAGGTTCAAGTAATGAAAGATTAGGTCGGCAACAAAGTATTACAATATCGAATTAGGTCAGGTTCTACCCAAATCAAGTTGGGTCAATTTAAATTTAAACATGTTAAGTTAGTTTGGATTGAATTTTGATTATATTAGATCAAATATAAAACAAGATGAGTTAGGTTAAGTCAAACCAACGTTAAACTAAGTTATACATAACCAAAATCAAGATAAATCAAATTGATTAAACTGAATCTAGTTGAAATTAAGTCTAATAAAGTCAAACTCAAAACAACGACTAAATCAAACTTAAATTTGATCAATTTGAAAATTTCATACAAACTAATTTGCATTGAATTGTAAAAGTTTAATTTAATTTGGTTAAAATAAAATTAGATTTTAGATATAATCTATTTTGCTATATATGTGTTGAATTCCAGAAAAATCCATGATGATCCTAATTTTTTCCATTTTGTATTTCGAATTTTTTTTTTCAGCTTAGCACACTTCGGGTTTTTTTTATGCATTAAAAAAATAGTAAAACTATGATATATGATTATTGTTATAATAATACAAAAAGTTATAATCGAAAATGACGTAAAGAATAAGATGACACTATTAGATAACAACTACACCAAATATAGTTAAAATGTAAACTCCAAGGATTCGATTATTCTCATTAATATTTATATTTTATTATGCAACTATACATGTATAGGACACATCAGTGTCAGTAATGTGTCAGTAAGGGTCCACTAAATACTTATAATTTTATTTTTTATTACATTACCAGCACAGGATCAATAAAAAAGAATAAGTTATTAAAATTTAAACAGAAGAAAGTATATTCGTATTTAAATTAAAATGACAGAGTACTCTTTTTATTTTTTTTCATCTCTATTATTTTTTATCTTTATTTTAATAGAGATAAAAAGTCGGATGAGTTTATATATATATACCTTGTAAAATAAACCTACATTAAAACATAAAATTATTAAAATAGTAAAAATTAAACAATATTTTATACATAAATATATCATCACATTAAGTAATTTTTGGTGTAATGAATAAATCGTTAAATATATGTTAAAAAAATAAAGTTTCGTAAATATAAATATGTGTTATTAATTAAAAATAAAGTTTCCTAAATATAAATATGCTGGTTATTAATTAAAATTATGTCGCTGCTTATATTAAATTAAATTTTATTATATGTCTAAGACACACCATAATTAGTAAGGGTCCACTAAATACTTATAACTTTATTTTTTTTACATTATTAAAATTTAATTATATTCGTATTTAAACAGCACACTCTTGTTTATTTCTAATAAAGATAATAAATTTTTTTGGTTTAATTATTAAGAAGATATATATATATATATATATATATATATATATATATATATATATATATATATATTTATATA
>Ga0209489_103928_pt1 | contig 28243 bp, 21 predicted proteins | sample SiratrowhiteBW_FD_187527 | JGI IMG/M metagenome (GOLD analysis project Ga0209489, IMG submission 187527) | Root nodule microbial communities of legume samples collected from California, USA - Siratro white BW (SPAdes) (version 2) | ecosystem: Host-associated > Plants > Roots > Nodule | place... | reverse complement strand
TATATATATATATATATATATATATATATATATATATATATATATATATATATATATATATATATATATATATATATATTAAAATACACCTCAGTGTTATGTAAGAATAATAAATTTGGACTGTGTTAAAATTATAACAGAATAAAAAAGATCTTAATTAAATAAATTTTTCATTTAAATTTAAAGTTATTAAATAATATAATAGTTTATATAGTATAAAATAACACATTATACCAATTTATTTTTTTTAACCTATATATTGCATTATTAAATAATTTTTAATTATATATTTTTCAAATTTTATATCCTTATAATTGTAAATAAAATCATGTTATTAATAATCATATCTCCCGTTACATGTTATTTTATTTATGAGAACAGAATATTTTTAAAATAATATCAATAAAAATAAATTTGTTTATTACCTAAATAGAATATTTTTTTTGCATTCAAACTTCTTAATCTCAGCCTCATTTAAGATAAATCAAGCATGACAAAACAACATCTCGATATATTATGTGTTTTATTAATTCAAAGTATGCATCACATCAATTTTATATACAGTGTTATCAAAGAAGCTTCGATTTAATAGAAGTTCTTCTAATGTGTTTTATTCACGGGAGATAAAGTTCACACTGTTGACGGTCATGATTGAATGACTACTTTTATTTTTATAAATTATTTGAAGTTGTGAAATACAATTAAAGATTAGGATTTAAAGTCTACTTTAAAAGAAAAAACACATATTATCTAAAGTTGGTGTATTTTTTTTTCTATATCTCAATCACTTATACCTTAATTTAATGCATCTTAATTATAGTGAAGTGTAAAATATTTAATTTAATTTTAATATTTGATATTAAAAATTTTTATGTAACAATGCATCTTAGATATATTTACTATACAAAAGATAACAGATTCATAAGACACACATATATATATATATATCAATACCACGTGACTTATATATTTCATTATTTAAATATCTAACACTTAAGCACAATAATAAATAATATATATAATCATGACTCACCTTTTAAGCAATATTAACTTATAGAACATATTTTCTTACTACCGATCCATAATATTTTTATTCCCAACACTTTTATACTATACAAAATACTCAAAAATGTTATTTACGATAATATATATATATATATATATATATATATATATATATATATATATATATATATATATATATATATATATATATACATATATATATATATATATATATATATATATATATATTCATTCAATCACCACAAAATAAACATACTCAAATTTTTAATCATATAGATAAATTCTTTTCACATATATATAGAATATCAATTTAAATAGAATACACTTAATTCCCTTTATTCAAGGATACCATGCCCATTATCAAAATTCTCCACTATGGATAATCTAAAATGTAATTCTTAAATTAAAAACATTTATCCTCAAATACAACTAGAAGAGAGGAAGAAGAAAGAAAAATAAAATTCTTTTTATAAATTTAACCACCTAGATTAAAGATTTATCGGTTTAAGTTTACTCATTATTTTACTACCTCTTCAAAGAGTTAAGAAAGTAAAAATATTCAGAAATATAAACTTGCAGATGAAACACATGTAGTCCTGATTCATTTAAACTTTATTTCTATTAAATTAGTTCTTAAATATTTGTTTTTGTTTTAAATTATCTATAGTGTAAATATTTATGAATAATTAATTTTCTCATAATAAATCTATTAATAATTATTTTGTTCATAATTAATTTACCTTTCATAAACTTAATAAATAATGAATGAAGAGTGTAGCAAATATATATTTACTGAGAAAGTAAGAGTAGTTTAATAAAAATATTTATTATTTTATCAATAGTATTTAAGTGTTGCTATGGTCTAAAAATAATATTAAAGTCGAAACAGATGTGATAACTTTGTAATACAAAAGCGTGGGCCACTCAATGTACGTTTTTATTATATTTTAGACTAAGACCTAAAATAAAAAATTAAAAAAATAAAATTTGGGGTGTGATTCACCACGCACGAGATAACATAACACAACCAGTCACTGCCTCCTTCTCCAAAGACCAACTAGGCAACTGCTTCTGCCAGTGCTCACCCCACCTTCTGTTTCGCAAAACGGAGAGAGAGAGAGAGAGAGAGAGTTATGGACATTGGACAATTAGAATGTATGTATGTGGATGAGGTTTTAACCACTCATAATAATGGTGACTCACAAGCTACGCTAACTACCCTTCTCACGTGACCGCTCTCGTTCATGTCTTAATTTCGTTTCATTTGGTTATATATAAAAGTTAACTCCTCTCTAGCATTCATCTAAATTCTAGCAACTCACTCCATTCAGGTACACTCTCTCTTCCAATCTCAGATCTCCTTTCACCATTTCCTTCCATTCTCAGTTCACCAATCTCATCACATTTGTCTCTTCGCTGCTCCCTAATCTGCTTCAATTTCATTTCTCTCGTTCTTTCTTTCCCCAATTTCAAAACTCACATTATGCACATTCACGATATCATCTTGTTCCTTCGAAAATTTGTGTGATTATGTGGAATCGGAATTTCGGATCTGGCGAGTTGCAGTAATTATGTTGGATCAGCGTTAGATTTTATAATTTTTTTCTTGAATCGAACTTAATGCCTAACGTCACGTCCATCTTGTCAGGGTAGCTGTTTGGTGGTGATTTAAGACTCGGTTAGGTTTCGGTTTCATTTACTCACTCCTTTGACAAATTCGCTTCTTCGTTAATTTGTTTATTTTTTTTTTTAGAAGTTAGGAATTTAATGATGTAATTTTGCATTGCCTTTTCTGTGGTTATATTAGAGTTTGGAACGCGTGTTGTTTTTCTTCGTAAATGCCTACGCTGAGTGGTTTCTTTTCTTGCTTTTCAAGTTTCAGAGGTTTCACATTCTGGTCTGTTTGCTCTATTCGTTTTCCTTGCGTGCGTTTGATGATAACGTCATGACATGCATGACACGTAGATTTTTTCGCATTTTGAATTTGGTTGATCTGCTTATGCTTTTGTTAATCAGTCCCGTGATCCTAGAGCTGTTATATAGTATAACTATTAGGCTAAAGAGTCAATAAGTCATTAGAGTGTTGTGGTTATTTTTTTATTGATTTATCTTTAAGAATTTAACTGTCTTGCTGCTTAAAATTGAAATAGTTGATTGATACTGAATCCTGGAGAGAGATTTCGATATCTATAGGTGATTTTTGAGAGAATTTTAGATGTCTTTTGCTATTTTTCAATTATTGCTTTATATCGTATCTAGTTTCTACTGCATATAGAGAGTAATGCACTAGTATATGTTGTCAGATCTATCTGTTTCTTCCTCATGGCCACTGGACAACTATTCTCGCGTACTACACAAGCTTTGTTTTACAACTACAAGCAACTTCCCATCCAACGGATGCTTGACTTTGACTTTCTTTGTGGTGTGCATCATCAATTTTATTATTTTAAATCCTTATTACAATTCGAGAGTGACGGTAGCAAATTGTAGAGCTACATTAATGTGTTTTTTAATATTAATGGAAGATCCAATTTTTTTATTCGCAGGTAGAGAAACACCATCAGTTGCTGGGATAATTAATCCTGGTTCCGAGGGATTTCAAAAGCTCTTTTTTGGTCAGCAGGAAATTGCCATCCCAGTTCATGCAGAGTATGTGTTTTGTGATTCACAAATTGTCTCTTTTTTGCTTTCAATTTGGACTTGGTGAACCGAACATAGTTAAGAGTTGTTTTCCTCCCTTCATTTTTGTGGTCTCTTTACCGCTTGCACATGCCGCTGGAATACCAAGTAACCTGTAATGAAAGGAAATTCTTGTTTGTTTAAGTTTATGCTGACTTATTTTTCAGTATTGAAGCAGCTTGTGCTGCACACCCTACTGCTGACGTGTTCATCAATTTTGCATCGTTTAGAAGGTTGGTATTGCTATGATCATGGCTATTCTTTTTTAGTCCAGGAGTATCTTATTGCATGGTATCATGAAATAATTTGATATACTTGCAGTGCGGCTGCATCCTCCATGACTGCTTTAAAGCAGCCGACAATTAGAGTTATTGCTATTATTGCTGAAGGTGTACCTGAGTCGGACACTAAGCAATTGATAGCTTATGCTAGGGCAAACAATAAGGTGAGAGAAGAAATGGAAATTCAAATTAAATAAACAAACTTCATAGCTAAATAGAATAGGCTGGAAATACTAATTTTAGAGATGATGTTGTGCTAGGTTGTTATTGGTCCAGCCACTGTTGGAGGAATTCAAGCTGGTGGTTTTAAGATAGGTGACACTGCTGGAACAATTGACAACATAATTCAGTGCAAGCTCTACCGGCCTGGATCTGTTGGATTTGTTTCTAAATCTGTATGTAGTTATTCATTTTCCAGTTTATGTCTTAGTGTTGTTCCATCTAACCTTTCTCTTGTTAAGGATATGATATTTTTATCTAGTACTACTTTGAAAGAAGGAGAGATACTTTTTTATTAATATATTGGTTAGCACTCAGTCTCGTAGATTTCATAGTGGAAATTATGGTTGTGGAGTGATATATCGATTTAATATCGAAGTGCAGTTCTGCTTAACAGTGAAATTGGTAGTAGTAAACCTGTGTGATAGGATTCTGTAACGGTACTAGCCAGCATTCGCTCACCCCTTTCTGTTGGTAAGTAGTAGCACCAGCTTGTACAGCTAAGATGATGTGCTTACATTTTGATAGTGAAACTACGGTTATCTAATGTTGGATTACCAAACAGCTAAGAAATTTGGAATTTTAGCTTTATTTCTTTTGGCATTATCTATTATTTATACAACAATGGTTTTGAGAGAAGAAAAAACTATTGAATCGCAGGGTGGGATGTCCAATGAATTATACAACACTATTGCCCGTGTGACTGACGGAATTTATGAAGGTACTGCCAGGGTGTATGTTGCTGTATTTCTTTAACGATAGGTTTGAATTATATTTTAATGTTCTGTCTTGCTACAGGCATTGCCATTGGCGGAGATGTTTTCCCAGGTTCCACACTCTCTGACCATGTTTTGCGGTTTAACAACATACCACAGGTAAAATTTCTTTTTCATCTTGGTTACTGTACAGAATATCTGCAACTCATAAAGAACTGTGAAGAATTTGGAGCCTATAATTTTCTTGTGAATGATCAGTCTGTATTTACATCAAACGTCAGGTTAAAATGATAGTAGTACTTGGGGAACTTGGTGGGCGAGATGAGTATTCTCTGGTGGAAGCCCTAAAACAAGGGAAAGTGACAAAACCAGTTGTTGCCTGGGTTAGCGGAACCTGTGCACGACTCTTCAAATCTGAAGTACAATTTGGTCATGCTGTATGTCACTGGCTCATTATTTTTGACTAATTTTCAGTTACATTTATAATAAGGGAGGCGAATTCCTGATGTTCATTGGCAAATTTATAAATCAGGGAGCAAAAAGTGGTGGTGAGATGGAGTCTGCTCAAGCAAAGAATCAGGCACTAAAAGAAGCTGGAGCTGTTGTTCCCACTTCATATGAAGCTTTTGAAGCTGCAATAAAGGAAACATTTGACAAATTGGTTAGTTTATCTCGAAATTTTCTCTCTATAACTGATATTTTTTCCTTGTCTCCATCTCCCATAAGGAGCAATATTTTAAAGAAGTCTCGTCAGTTTTCGAGATTAGCCCTGAATATCGTGGTTGTTTTTTCTTTTGCTAGGTTGAAGAAGGGAATATCGCACCTATTAAAGAGTTTACTCCTCCACCAATCCCTGAGGACCTAAACGTTGCAATCAAGAGTGGAAAAGTACGTTCTCCAACTCACATTATTTCCACCATCTCTGATGACAGAGGTATGTTGGGATCCATCAAGTTTGTTAGTTGTAACATGGAAATGTGGTTTCCCAAGACACATTTGATAGCTAAATCAAACTTGTCTTCCATTATTTTCCAAAGGTGAGGAACCCTGCTATGCTGGTGTACAAATGTCTACCATTATTGAAAATGGTTATGGTGTGGGGGATGTTATCTCTCTTTTGTGGTTCAAACGTAGCCTTCCCCGTTACTGTACTCAATTTATTGAGGTATACTATTCATGCTCCAGTTTGCAGAGCTTTTCTTAAATCTTGTTCTCCCTTTCTTTTTATGCATGTCTATCTTAAGCATGTGAAACTGTCTATGCTCATGCTCTTTTTCAAGACTATCATTGTACTGTTCGCTTTTCATATAGGTATAGTAAAATATTGATATCATCTTCTAGCTTATATTTTTCTGATGCATTACATTCGTGATGATCAGATATGTATCATGCTGTGTGCCGACCATGGTCCTTGTGTCTCTGGTGCTCACAATTCTATAGTAACGGCAAGGGCTGGGAAAGACCTTGTATCCTGTCTTGTATCGGGTAAACAGTGGACTCTAGTCTTTCTAATGCTGAAGTATGCTTGTTATGAGCAACCGTGTCTGTGCACTAATATTCCATTAAATGGTCTCTAATATTTTTCATTTGGCATTCTTGGTTCCTAACATTATGAAACAGGCTTGCTTACAATTGGTCCTCGATTTGGGGGTGCCATTGATGATGCTGCTCGCTATTTCAAGGATGCTTATGACAGGGTATGATTAATAGGCTTTTCCTGTGAAGCTAGCTATCCAACTATAGTTTTAACCTGCGATACCGCGCATTTTCCTGTTACAGAATCTTACACCTTATGAATTTGTTGAAAGTATGAAGAAGAAGGGCATCCGTGTTCCTGGAATAGGGCACAGGTAGTGTGTATACTTGTGTTTTCATTTACTAATTTTTTACTATTTGTTTTTGTTTTTGTATCTTTGAAAATCTAAATGTATGGATCGTGGTTGTTCTGTAAATTAGAATTAAGAATAGGGATAACAAAGATAAGAGAGTCGAGCTGCTACAAAAGTTTGCACGCACACATTTTCCATCTGTGAAATACATGGAGTATGCTGTTGAAGTTGAAGACTACACCCTCACCAAGGCAAATAACCTAGTTCTAAACGTAGATGGTGCAATTGGGTCACTTTTCTTGGATCTTCTAGCTGGTAGCGGAATGTTCACCAAACAAGAGGTTGACGAAATTGTTGGGATTGGCTATCTGAATGGGCTTTTTGTTTTGGCACGCTCCATTGGTCTGATCGGGTGAGTTTCATTTTGATTGTCTTTATTTGTCAGGAAGAGCGTTTTTTTTAAGTAAATAACAGATATCATTTTTGGGTGTACACAATTAAAACTAATTCATTTTTCATTAATTGATCTTTTTCAGGCATACCTTTGACCAAAAGAGATTGAAACAGCCACTCTACCGCCACCCATGGGAAGATGTTCTGTACACAAAATGAGGGGTTCTGTATCGCTGGAAGAACTTTGCTATGCTTCAAATCAGCAGTCTTTCGGGAAATCATGCATCACGCTGGAATGATTTGTTTTTCAGTTGTTAACTAGTGTACGCGGCTTATTGGTATCTAGCTGTTTGTAAGTTGTATTAGAAATTCCTTTAAGAAATAACTTGGTTAAATTAAAATTATTCTTCTTGCTCTTGATGAAGATGGTCTCTGTTATACCATAGCTTCAAAGAAAATTGGTCACCGAGTCCGAGGACTTTTGTGCATTACTCTGCTATTTTGGCAAAAATTCTGATCATCATAAACTTGTATGATTTATTTATGCTAATAACAACTCTAAGTAGACCATAAAAGATGCCCCAATTATTTTCAAGTTCTTGATCATTTGTTTGGTTCAATAAATGTTGTTGAAGAAAATAAATAAAATGGATTTCAAAAGCTTGGGCATTGAATTTCAAATTTAAGAAACTGATACAGGTCAAAATGATCTTAATTAGTATGCCTTCAATCTTAATAATTTATTTGAATGACATAAATCTTCCTATTCTCTATTTCACACCAAAGTGAACTTTCAAACCCTGTCTGAAATGTAACTCTAACTATATATTTACTTAATACTTTTTCTTCTCTGCCTCTATTTATTTTTTATATATTTTTATTTCTGAAATGACATAAATCTTTCACTCTTCTGTCTTTTTTTTTTTCATTTATATTATTATAGTATTACAATTTCTACACTTGCAAGTTTTGTAATAATAATTATTGTATTTCCTCTCTTGAGGAATATTTATTCCTAAATGAGGATAGGATGTCAGGATTCTTCTCCACTCTTTTTATCTTTTCATGCCTCCTAAAATTGTGTGCGTGCACTCATTGACGTTGAAGAAAACAATGTAAAATAATATTTTTTACTACTACAAATTTTAATAAAATGTCAGACTATTATTTATATTTATAATTCTTAATTCTTAGCTTTCATTCTCATCTAATTATTATTCTTTATTCTCAACTTTTAATTTTCATTTTCATAAAATTAATATTCTTAATTCTTAACTTTTATTTTTGAATAACATTTAAAATGATTATTTAATCATCTACTAGGGTGTCATATACTAACAGTAGAAAATATTAATTTGAGGTTCTTAAAACATAAAAAATTAAAACAAATTTCTCGAAGAACTAAAATAAAACAGAAGTGCACACAAAATATTTTCTTGTAATGGAAAACAAAAAGTAGTTTTAATGCAAGTTGTATAAGAATAGGAAAATTATAAAGTAATATATATGGACATAAATTCAATAATAAGAAACAAAATTCATAGTCACTCTAACAAAAGTTACATTAAACCATTTAATTTAAATAAAAAAAAGAGTTACTTTTCTCTATCTTGATTTTGGAAAGTAAATACAGTATGTATTTGATTTAGACAGTTTAAGGCAACAAATTGGTGATATCCTTTTCGACACGTCTGTCCTTTTGATATTACTTAGCTACTTCAATGGCGGCTCTATATGTTTAGTATCTCAAAACATTTCTATTATGTTATTTTACTTACACAACTGAAAATAAATAAATAATATAAAAATGTTAGTGTTTTGGTTTAGAAAAAGATAATATTTTCTTTTCAATTTTTTATCTTATCATAATGTTGGGTGTAACTATACTTACACTTATTAAATTATATTTAATATGTTAAAAGGATATCAAATATATTTCTTATTATTATTATTATTATTATTATTATTATTATTATTACTTCTTTTATGGACACTGGGTAACAGATTCAATTATAATGTGTCAGTCCAATGAACATACCCAAAATGTATAAAAAAAAGTATCTTGTTCCTTGCTCATTTGAGGTTTCATTCAATTTTACTTTATGATGAGTAATCACAAATTTTGCAAACAAGGAAAAAATAAAAACAGGTAAAAAAATGTGTCTGAACCGAATTAAAACAAGTGGAGTCCTCCTGAAGAGAAAAAATAGCATGCTCCACGGAATAAAAAAAAAAAAGGCGCTGGTGTGAGAATGAACCAATACAATGAAGCGACTCAAAAGTTTTTAAACCAAAAAGACAGAGTACGTTAGGAACATAAAGCACACCCAGAAGAGAGAGTGGACACACGCGCGTCGTGGATTGGTCCAACACCAAGAACTCGAAAGAAAAAACGTACCGTTACCTCCACGCGCAGGATCGCGAGTAGGGTTTCCTTGGTCTACTTTTATGATGTAATAATAATGAATAACTTTTCTTTTGGTCCAAATAGCTGGATTCAGATATTAACGATGAGATAGAGAGTGGAAAGAAAAAGAGTTGAAGTAAGAGTAAGCAAAGGCAAAGGAGAAGAAAAAAAGGAAAAGAAAAAAGTAAGAGTGAAGAATATAGGTAGAGATAATAGAGATAGAGAGAGAGGAATAGGTTGTTGTTTTTGTTTTGATGCTTTATTGACTCTGTTGAGAGATAAGACGGAACTTGAATTGAAAATTTATTGCAATCTGTGTGTCTAATCAATTTATTTATGAGCTATATGTGTGGGTAGCTTCTAGAGAGAAGGAAGATGAATGTTGTTGTTGTTGCGGTTGCTTGTTGTTAGTGGATAGATACAGATATCTGAAGAGGACGATAGCAATAGCGTGTGATTGTGATTGTGATTGGTGTTGCAATGGGAACTCCACCAACGGAAGAACTCGTGAAGAAGATCCAACAGTTAGAAGAAGGACAGGCGCACCTGAAGCAAGAAATGTCAAAGCTCAAACTCTCCGATGTGAGACACGGACATCGCCAGAGGTCGCACTCCGTCTCTCCGCAGCGTTCCAGGTTGGGCGCTCCGCCGAGGAGGCGGACCGATGCACCGGCGGCTGCGTGGAAGAGAGGTTCGTGTTCCTTTAAACAATCCTCGCCGCTGCAGAGAGAGAGCCGCGGCGGTGGCGATCCTCAAATTCTCGGCGGAGGAGGAGGAGGAGGGGAAGGAGAAGGTGCTATTCCGCGCCGTGGTCCTTCCGCCGTGAATTTCACGGAACGGCAGTATCTTAATATTTTGCAGTCAATGGGACAGTCTGTTCATATATTGGATCTTAACTGTCGCGTAATATACTGGTCAGTCATTTGTCTCAATGCGCATGGTTTTCTTTTTATCTGTTTTACTATTAAATTCTGCGTAATTTTTCTATTCCGTAACGGTGATACTTAATGAAGATGTAATATATGGATGTATTGACTTTTATAGCAACTTTCTCATTTAACTTTTTCAAAATGAGATGCATGAGTTAATTTTAGTGCATGAGAGCAAGTCGGATGAGTTTCCTTTTCTGTGAATACTTAGGGAAAAGCTTCTTACTACAAATGCCTGTGGAGAGAAGTGTCTTCCAATAAATATTTATGGCAAATTTTCTCAAAGCTTATTAGTTCTTTGCTGGAAAATGGATGTGCTGATTGTGTTTGAGGTTTGATACATTGTTTACTGTTGAGCATGTGGTGTTGTATGGTGCTGATTGCGTGAATTCAGGGAACCTGTATTAAAAGCTTGTTCTGAGAAAAAAAAAAATGTGGTTTGGGAAAATTTTGCAGGAACCGTAGTGCGGAAAATCTGTATGGTTATACAGCAGAGGAAGCTTTAGGGCGGGATGGGATTGAGCTGCTTGTAGACCCTCGGGATTTGGGCTTGGCCAATGATACAGTGAACCGTGTGATGCTGGGAGAGAATTGGACGGGGCAATTTCCGGTCAAGAATAAGATGGGAGAGAAGTTCTTAGCTGTAGCGACTAATACGCCTTTCTATGATGATGATGGAAGCCTAGTTGGGATAATTTGCGTCTCTTGTGATTCACGGCCCTTTCTTGAAATGAAAGTTCCGATGTCTGGTGTAAGGAACAATGAGTCAGATTTGGACTCGGGCGGAACTCGATCTAGAAGTAGCATTACGAATAAACTTGGCATTGACAGTCAGCAGCCACTTCAAGTTGCTATTGCGTCAAAAATTTCAAATTTGGTTTGTGACATAACTTTCTTGCTTCTGTAATTTTAGTATGCCGTGGTGTGTCTTGACTCTTGACATCTTTAATCGTTAAACAGGCATCAAAGGTGAGTAACAAAGTAAAGTCAAGGATCTGGACGGGAGAAAATAATGTGGATCGTGAAGGTGGGAGCGGTGAAAGTCATCATTCTGAGCATAGTTTGTCGGAATCTGTTCTTTCGGACCAGAGAGAGGATGCTAATTCCAGTGGAGCTAGCACCCCCAGAGGTGATGTGCCACCGTCCCATTTTGGTGTGTTTTCTCATGGCGAAGAAAAATCCCAGGGAAAATCTTTGAGAGAGTCTGGTGACGAGAGTGAAGGAAAATCTATTCACAAAATCATACCTGCTAAGGCTGAAGCCTGGATTCAAAGGAAAACATTATCATGGCCATGGAGAACAAAGGACCGAGAAGGTTCAGATGGATCAGAGGGAAGCAAAGTTCGTGTTACTGGGCCCTGGAGACAGAATGATCGAGAAAATGAATCAGTTAATCAGAAGATTCTTTCTTCTGGCTTGAAGCAAGAAAACCAGGGAGGTGAGAGTAATCGCCCTAATAACAATGAGGCTTCAGGATCCTGGTCCTCCTTTAATGTTAACAGCACAAGCAGTGCCAGCAGCTGTGGGAGTGCTGGCAGTTGTGCTGTCAATAATAAAGTGGATGTGGACACTGATTGCTTGGATTATGAAATTTTGTGGGAGGACCTGACAATTGGAGAACAAATTGGGCAAGGTGAGACATTCTTAACTAAAAGGGCAAACTTGACAACCTAATCCTTTGATAACATCTATGCTTTAAGAACAAAAAATATTTTATGTTTGAAATGCTGTTCGTTTCTTTCTAAGCTCTCATAATTTATTATGCCAATGCTTGCAAACCCAAATATAAGGTTAGCAGTGGTTATTATACCTTTTATGCTGTTCACATAAGTGTTTCCTTTTCCAAATTGCAGGTTCTTGTGGAACTGTATATCATGCTCTGTGGTATGGATCAGTATGTACTTTTCTCTTGCTGCAATTATTTTAATTTCATGCATTATAGATGATTTTTCCAAGAATTTTACTCCAACTTAGATTTCTTTTATGCATTCTTTTCCTTGCCTTTTTGGGGTTGCAACTGGAAATTAATAGCATTAAGTATACCAATATCCTTTATTGTGCTAATTCAACATTCTTGAGTTAAGGCATCATAGAATTGCTGGTTGTCCTGACGGCAACTCTAAGCCAGACAACGTTAGAATGTGTCTTTTGTAGGCTGACAACCTACTTTTCTTCTGACTGAAATTCTGATGTCAACTTATATTTGGGTTTTTGCAGGATGTTGCCGTTAAAGTTTTCTCGAAGCAAGAATATTCAGATGATGTGATACAGTCCTTCAGACAAGAGGTATGCTTTCCTATAGCCTAATTTGCTTATTATTAGTGAGGTAGTGACAAAGGTTTAGAAAAACAACTATTGTTGCTAATGTAATTAGGAGAGAACAATTTGACTAAAACATAATAGTTTTCCTTACTTTGAAGTTTGCTTAATTATTGCACAGTTGGGAGGGAAATGTCATACTTGTTGCTTTCACTTTTTTAATACCATTTATGGATTTTATGAGACACACAAACTCACATTCAAGTTGGGCATCATAGGTCTCTAATATGTGAACATGATTCATTTGTTAACCATGTGTTAGGTTTCTTAATTACTTTAGGTTATTTTATGTAAGGATAAATAGGCATTGTTGATTTATTACATCAGAGTGGATATAATTAGCCAAATGCAGTGCAAAGCCACACATTTAGCGTAAAAAGATAAACATCATCTACATTGTGGAGTGAATCCAATTAGCCAAACACAGTGTAAAGCCACACATTTAGCGTAAAAGAGAACGTATCATCTTTATAGCATGACTGGTTGAGTAAAATTCAGTCTCATTGTCTTAATCTCCTCTTTGATAATAAAAAGGTTTAGGAGGGGAGAGGCTGTCCCATGTTAGAAATTTTAAATCCAATGGTAGAGTATAAGACTTGAGCCTGTACTGAAAATACGGAATTCTAGTGTGGGATTTATGCGCCCTTTGGCTCCAACTAAAATGGCTAGCTTTTTTGATCTACCTCTTCCATGATTCTTATCAATTGGTATTAGAGCTTTTCACGACTGTCTCTCAGTTACAAACAAGCAGCGGGTGGTGACACTGCCATTGCAGCATTCGCTTAGGCTAGTCAAAGGGCTAGTGTTTACATCCAGCCCGTATGAACACAAGGGTTAGTGCGGGATTTATAAGGCTTTGGGCTCTCCACCTACAACAGCTAGCTTTTGTGATGTGGTTTCCCTTTTGTGACTGATGCCTTTTTGTCTCTTCATTAGTTGTCCTTCAAGTACAATACTGTTTGGTTAGTCAGCATCTTGTTATTAGCCACGTCTTCTATTCCTTTAATTATCTGACTTTATACTCCAATTTACTATGGTAACATGGATGGGCGCTTACATCCTAGATTCTGCATTATATTTTCAAGATTGATAATTTCCTCTAATATGTTTGAAATAATCGGAAAATTTTTGGATCGGTGCAGAAACTATTAGTTATTGAGTGCCGTAGCCATCAGAATCGCTGGGGATTTGATTAATGTACTGTCTAGAATTTAGCTAATATGAAACGTGCCTTGTTCTTCCACTTGATTATTTTACCGTATTAATAACTTTTTTCGTCCAAACCTCCCGAGTGCTTGGCATCCCCCTACAATTTCTTGTCTTACATTGATTTGATAACATTTTTGTCGTATGAAGGTGTCTGTCATGAAAAGACTTCGACACCCAAATATTCTTCTCTTTATGGGGGCCGTGACTTCACCTCAACGTCTCTGCATCGTGACAGAGTTTCTCCCACGGTTTGTATTGAACTTTTGCTTTTGACCCATTTATATCAAGAGCATATGATTGTAGTTTACTATGCTATGTATCACAGAGTACTTAGCTGGGTTAATAATTGCTGTTCATTTGTATTTTATGACTTCAGCGGAAGCTTGTGCCGCTTGTTACACAGAAACACTTCTAAACTTGACTGGAGACGGCGAGTTCATATGGCCTTGGATATTGTAAGTATTTGGTAATAGAGTTAAAGATCGTATGGTGTTTATCCCTTTTCCTTCTAAATAAGATCATTGTTTTATGATGCTATTTATTTGGTATAACAATGGATCATTAACTTTTTTTCCCGTTTTGGTATTATTAATTTATTTCGGATTTTGTTCCTGGAGCATAACGTAATTTTGACTTTGCTATTAGAAATATAAATTCCATTAGTATCTTAGGAAGCATCTCTCACATTGTTTGAAGCTTGTTGTATGCTTACAACATATTCATTCTACAGGCACGGGGCGTCAATTATCTTCATCATTCTAACCCACCTATCATCCACAGAGATTTGAAGTCTTCAAATCTTCTAGTTGATAAGAACTGGACTGTGAAGGTCTGCCACTTTTCAGTTTTCTATTTATCCTACAATGTTGGTTTGAAAGCTTGTCCTTGATTGCTTAAAGGTTCTAACACTAAGCTACACAATATCTTGATGACGTTTTAACTGAACAGGTTGGTGATTTTGGTCTTTCACGAGTTAAGCATGAAACATATCTCACAACTAAGACTGGAAGGGGCACGGTACTTTTTAATGGAACATAATAACGTTTCTTATATTTTTGCAATTGTCCCCTTCTTCATATTTTTCAATGCTAAAGAGTCTCAAAACACCTTACTGATTCTAGAATTTTTTTGATTTTTAGCCTCAATGGATGGCACCCGAAGTTCTTCGTAATGAACCCTCCGATGAGAAGTATGTCCTATCTGTGCTCTCAATTACTCTTTCTCTCTACTGATGTTTCTAAACAAATTTCAGACTTTGAATATCTGTTTTTGCTGCTTCTTGGGAACATCAGATCTGACGTTTACAGCTTTGGAGTGATATTATGGGAAATTGCAACTGAAAAGATACCTTGGGATAATCTTAACTCAATGCAGGTATTGCTTTCATGTGTACATGAACCTTCGAAATATATACGTGCGAAGCTTAAAATGGTAGTAAAGTTTATTGAATTGAAATCCATTGCAGAGATTGGCTTTATCGTTGGTCAAGCTTTTGCTTTTTTATGTTATTTGTTATTCCGGGGCTTCCAACTTGAAAGTGAACTATTATACCATAAAGGATGCACGTTGGGTGTTTGTATTGTGTCTTTAGTTTCAGCTTATTTAGTTTTTGAATTACACTTATTCTACGTTATTAAAGACCACGGTGACTGGAAATTATTATATCATAATGTTTTCCTAGTTCAATATGAAGATTTTTTCATGAACTATGGAATATGGATCACTGTGGGTGCATATATGAACAACTGTTCCTCTAGGAATCTTGCAGGTGATTGGAGCTGTAGGATTCATGAATCAACGGCTAGAAATTCCAAAAAACGTCGATCCACGGTGGGCTTCTATAATTGAGAGCTGCTGGCACACGTGAGCATTCTAATCTCTGTTAAACTTTTGTACCCCAATCCCAACCCTCCAAATATAGCCTTTAATATCCAAGGATGCAAGTTATCACCCAAATGAATATAGAAGTTGCTTTACTTGTGCTCCAATAGTTGGCATGCTTACCTAAACAATCTTCGTATTTTCTTCTTGTTTCATCATACTGGAATTATTTGCTCTTTTATTTATTCAACATTAGGTTACCTACTTGATGTAGCCCATATTACATTTTCGGACTGTAGTGAATAAGAAATTCTTGGTTGCATAGTTGACCTTGGGTTGTTGCGTTTTCTACTCAATTTTTTTATGTAAATCCTTGATCCCAATTATTTTCTACCTTCTTTTGATAGTTTTACATACTAATGTTGAAGACATGTAGTGGAGTTTTGCAAACGTTTTTCCAACTTAAAATTTGTCTGTTCCTACCAGCGATCCAGCATGCCGGCCAACGTTCCCGGAACTGCTTGAAAGGCTTAAAGAGCTGCAAAAACAGTATGTCATTCAGTTCCAGGCAACCCGATCCGCCAGCAAGGAAAGCACCCAAAAGGAGTCCTAGAAAACCTTGGAGCTATTTTTTCTGATGGTTAATGATTTTTTTTTGCATATATTTTACCAAAGCTGCTGCAGTAGACGAGTTAGTACAAACAAACAGCTGGTCTTGGAACTTTGTAGCATAGCTGATCTGAGTCCTTCAACATTTGCCGAGTTATTTTGGAGGAGGGGGATAAACTGATAAAAGAAACGTGGGGATTGCCAAACTTGTGATAGTGATTGGGTCAGTCATCGTATTTTTCTCTTGTGGCATCTTTTAAGTTTCTCAATTGATTGGTGGTTTTGGATGTTTGGAGTCTTGTCAATTGGATCGATTACCACCCGCGTTGTACTTTTTCCTTGCAAATGTTTGCGCCACTATTTCAAAGTTGTACAGAAGGTGGCGAAAAGAAGGGGAAAAAAAATCATTTGACTACATAGATTAGAATCACAAAGTCAGTGTGCTTAAGTGTTTTTAGTTAATGTTGGATCTCTATCATTATCCACTCGAAGCAAAAAGTGCAATTTAGCACATCAGACAACCTTTGAAAGGAACCGTTCACAATTTGATTGGCTGTCATCAATTCAACTAATCCCACGAGTATAGACAAGAACTTCTAGAATAGCCAGTAATTTTCAATTGCTTCTGCATTCTATTTCTATTGGCTATCCCTTTTTGTTAATATTAACTGAACTGTAAAATTCTGATTTCCTTACGCATATAACCTTGCAAAATATTTATTTTTCTCAAGATTAGCTGTAATGGTAAGGTATAATTAGAATGCTATTAGGATATGAATTTCTTACGACTCTTCATCCTTCGCGATGGTAACGGTGTTTTAACTTAATAAATGGGACAAAAAATGATATTTGATTTGAGAAAAACATGAAATTATAAAGAAAAAATTCGTTAGTCTGACTATAAAGGATCGAATTCTTTTATGTTTTTTTTTTTAATTTGAATCCTGTAATTTATTTGCAACTATTTGCATCAGAAATCAAGCTAAATGATTATAGATAAGGGAGAAGTTTGAATTAAGTAATTTATAATTAACTTTTTATATTAATTAAGAAATAGACTACATACTGATAATATAAAATAACCATTTGATCACAGATAATTATGCGTGGTTAATTTTTTACATTAAAAGTTGTACCAATAGTTGTTTCTGATTAATTGACTCCTAATCTATAATGTCATGGTTTAGTTATTAAAATCATTAATTAAGCTATCAATTTTATTTGTCAATTTTATAGATGAATCAAAAGCTACAAATAATTTCTTAAATCGTTTAGCATTTATCTTTCTTTTTTCGTTCCTCTTTCTTTTACTTTTAACAACTAACTGCATTGTGACTAAATTCGAACAATGTTTGAATTTCTTTAGTAACTTTAGTTCTGACGTATGTTAGATTTACTATTTTGTCAAAAAAAAATTCAAATTCTTTATAAAAACAAATTACCTTAATAAAAATTTATGCAAACATGCTAAAAAGGAAATTGCTAAAAAGAATCTCATTATAAATAATATCTTTGAATATTTGGTCTTTAATATAGTTTAATGCTGTCATTTGTTATATAAATTGATCTAACCTAGTGAAGATTTTGTTGTAATATTTCTTATACACAGATTTGAAAGCTAAACAAGAGAATATTGATTTGATAATTTGTATTTAGGTAGTTTTTGGCCTAACTTTATCTTTTCATTCTTCGTTAAAAAAGTTGCGCCAAATACATTTAAAGGAAAACTCCTGAAAAAAATAATTAAGGACATTAACTTAAAAAAAAAGATAAAAAGAATTCTTTTAAGGAAAAACTAATTAAAGTAACTTTTAAAAATAAATCACATTCCTCAATCTTTCATTTTGAACTAATTGATGTTACAAAAAAGTTAGCTTTCAAATAGTTTTTCAGATAAAACTCCTACACAACAATCATTTCAAATTTTAACTTTAAAATAGCTTTTAAACAATAAGAAAAAAAGTTGGGTCAAGCATAGCCCTTTTCCTCCCTCCTACCAATTCCCTGTTTACTAGTGAAAATGTGATGTAAGTTATGAGACATGGATGGAGAGAAACATCTCATGCAACTTGTGGAATTCTGAAACAACTTCATGGTGGGGAATTTATAAAGCCTATTTCGGGACTAAGGTTGCTTTTATCACTTGGGAAGTGGCATTATATTTTCAGATAAAGAAAGTAGTGGATTCCCCGACTAACAAGCACGAAAAAAAGGATGACAAAGTAATGGCTCTAAAGACATCGTAGAAGTAAAGACGAAAAAAATAAAGACACCATAGCATGAAGAACTGTTGCAGCTATATGTTTCATTAGAATCTTACTTTAATACGGAAAAAAGTAGGCGAAAACCTAGTGGATGCTTCCTTCACGTCATTGTCAACCTCAAGAAACATCAAGAATCTAGCCTCTGTCAACTTGGAAGTGGTAAATAAGTCATAACCACTCGCACAAACTGTTGGACATAATACCTTAAAAGAGCATGCTAAGTAAAGGGTTTTCTATTTGACCACAGTAGTTGATAAACCATTAAGCACTGAACTTGAAGATGAAGGAGATTCACATTGAACATGCATATGAGCTTATATTAGTGACAAACACGGAGATACAAGACTCCAATTATTCCACGATCCTATGTAACTATGCATAGCCATTCGTTTAGTTCCAATTGGTGAATTTGACGCGTGAGAGAAAGAACAGAACTGTCATGGTACCCGGAGATATCTAAGAACTCTGATACATGTATTGTTTCAGTGGTAGAATGAATTTAGAAACATAAAAATGACAGGGAAGGAGGGATAAAGCTTCATTAAATAGAAACTCATTTAACTAACACAGTAAAAAAAATAATAGTACCAAAACTCTTAAATTTCCTTGGGTACCACAAATTTCCATGATCCAACGGGTGTTACCTACGGTGATACCCTGTGTTCAAATCTCACTTCCCACTTTCCCAATTCAAGCTAGAAATTCTAGCTTGAAACGAAAACAAAACACTAGCCATGCCACTAGGTTCCCTAGCCTTCATGAAACATTAATTGATTGCTTCTATCGGCTTATATTTGCTCAAAGTCTCGTCAAATATCAGCACCAAACATAAGAGCAGAACAATGCAAGACAACTAAGCTAATCTATTGTCAGCTCCTTAATGTTAGTTATTATGCTTTCATGTGCTGACAGGACTTCATTATGAATATAGTCATTTTGTAAACATTTAAACACGTTTCGGCACATGGATCGTATGATTTCTGAATAAATTAGGTCTTTGTGTTCAGATAAGTATGATTTCGCTAAACTCTAGCAATTCCATTTCCACAACTCTAACGAAGCAAGTGCCGGATTGCAGCAACAGCATCACCTTTATGCTCGCGCAAGGTCCTTTCAGCCACCTTTTTATCCAGCTTTTGATAACAAATTATATATAAATGCATCAATTGATCGAAAAAAAATTAGAAAATTTATAAAAAAAAAAAAAACGACATACCGAAAAAGTTACCTCTAATTCATTAGCGATAATGTCAACATCGGCGGCATTTATCTTAACAGCGGCTAATTCTTTCTCCCTAAATTCAGGGGAAAAAATACAGATTAAGAGTTAATTAATCATTAATCAAATGTAAAAGACAGAAAAAAAATTAGGAATGATTTTACCTCAAACGCATGGCTTGCCAATCAGCTTCAGCAGATGCAGCAATTGATGCCATGGCCTGCAATATCGTTAGAAAATACCGCAAAATTCAGTTTAACAGGAATCGAATCGCTTGTGCGAAATTTTGTAGCAACGTTTGGTTTACAACGCGTTTGATTTCACTTTTAGGACGTGATTTTGAGAAGCTGATAAACGCGCTTCTGAACTGTTTTCAATTTGGAATGCGATTAGAAGAAAACATGAGAGAGAAAGAGTGAACAGAACCTCTTGAACGCGAGAGGAATCGAGTTGGCGATCTTCGACTCGGTCAGTGAGCTTGTCGAAAGCTTTGGTCTGCTGCTGCATGTCCTTCGAGTCCACCACCCTCTCTATTCCTTCTTCTGCACCTTCCATTTCTCTCTCTCTCTCTCTCTCTCCAATTTCACACTTTCTGCTGCAAAATCAAACTCCACAACAGAACGCACACAACCAACGCGCAACGCCGGAAGAGCTTCATCTCTCATACTGTTACTTTGTGCTGCCTGAAGCAATTTTCGGGCCTTATTGGGCTCAAAGTGCGACCCATCCCTCTTCTTAATTGGCCCGCTAGGCCCAACATATTTTCACAAAGAACGAGGATTTTTTCATTGCCAATAAAAAATATAAAGTATATTGTAATTAAAATAATTTTTTTTTAGTATATTGTAATAAATATGTATGAAGAAAGGGATCAACAGATCAGGAGATTAAATATATTAATAAAAATAAAATCATAGAGAGGTATTTTAATATTTCTGAAAGGAAATTTTGTAGGAGCAATATAAAAATGAACATAAAATAAGAAATAGAAATTTTTTTTGATAGTGTGTAATTGAGAGAACATGAAGAGCGAGTCTCACTCTCCAAATGATATATTTTAGTTTATAATATAGAAAGAGATAATTAATTAAAAATTATCTTAAATATATATAACTTTCAAAGAAATAATTACAAAAAAATATTATCATTTAAATTTATTGATGATTATATAATAATGTAAAACACGTTATTATATCATCACACAATATTTAATTTCTTTTAATAATATGAAAATGATTAAGATTATTAAAAATAATGGAAAAATTAACAGGAAAAAAATGAAGGTGTTTTTAATTTTTATTCCTTCTAATTATTGTCTCCATTGAGATTGGAAACGAAAGACCATTGAAAATGATATAAAAAGAATTTGTGAAGTAAAGTTGTATAATTATTGCGGATTTTGTAATTGTTTGATTGATTTCCCAATATATATGGAGGAGGAGTAAGTGCTTATTGTAGTGACAAGAGTGAATGTATATGAGTTTATCTATGTTAAAGCTCCTTTTCACCTTCTTTTCTATTTTTTCCCCAATTAACAATTGTAATCTTGATATCCCATTCAAACAAAATAAAATCTTAAGTTAAATAAATTTTCTTATTTATACTAATGTGTAAAATTATTATTTTTTTTTCGTTTTATATTATTAAGCACGTGGACACGGAAATAAATACGCACAAGATCATAGACATAACATAGTATATATATAGTTGTTTGTTGACGATATGTATATATGTTTGGTTTGTTAACACTATTGCTTTTTTTCAGAAGGTATCAATGGTGTATACCAAAAATATCTCTCAAATAGTTAAATGATTCTGGTAATGATGCACGTAATTAATACAATTAAATACTTCTTGCATGTGATGAACTTAATGCATCACAACACGTCTCTATCTTTTCTTATAAAATTATGAACATGAAATATCTCTTTGATTTATTAATTGTTAACTATAATTATGAACATGAACTATTGTTTTAGCAATCTGAACCTAATATTGCGCTTAAAGGACTCATTTCAAATTCACTCATGCCAGAGTCTGTAATTATAATAAATAATTTAAAATTACAAATTTATTTTGAGCAGCTAGATGTGTCCATTTTTAAATTGACAGTTGAAAATTTTCACATTATTTATTTATTTCCTTTGTTTACCTCTGTTTTCTGATTTTGCCGCTTTTATAGTGCAACTCCCACTTTAGATGTTGGTGTGCTTCCAAAGCACATGATGCCATTTTAAAGAAGACAAGCTCGTTTATGGGGATGATGCAGACACATCCTTTTGGGTCGACAGATTTACTGTTCTTAGGTGTGTAAATGCAGAATGCCAATAATAATTAGTATCTTGTTAGAATATTGGTTAAAGAATTGAAAACATTTTTTGGTTAAAAATATATTTCACGGTGTGTGTGGTGTGAAAAGTAACGTAATAATGGTGTGCAGCGGTTTTACATTTGTGTTGTTGAGGGTCTGATCTTGGTTGCTTCTGAAATGGTGAACAGCTAGCTAGGGTAGCTCAATTAAGGCATAGGATATCCCCAAGAATTTGGTGGTTGATGAACACATGATGCTGCTGTCCAGCTATTGGAATTAATTGTTAGTTAGTCCATTTTTTCTTCGTTGTTGAAAATTATTTACTGATATGATAGGCACGTTGTTTTGGTTCCCAAGTAGTGTTGGCGGTGGAAGCTTCCATTCTCTCAACTTGGTTGCATGGACTGTAACCATTTTTTTTTCTCCAGAGTGAAGCTGTTCATCTCAATTTCATCAAGTTGAATTGCACAAATAAAGGTGGGTAGCTTTGAATTTAGATGTTATGAGAATAAATGCTTGTCATATCTGCATCACAATACTACTCATATTTATACACGACTCTTGAAGGGTTCATTCTATTTGAAAGTTGCAGTGGGATGTACAAATTCATTTCATAACAAATGTAAATGAGTTTGTCGATTTTCATGTCATTTGTGTTTATTTGTCAAGGCGTGGTTAAGTTTATTTGTTAATTAAATAAAATAATAATTAAACTTCAGATTATATTTGATTATTTATATAGAAGTTATGTTTAAATTTTACAACTTCACATACTTCGTTTGTGTATAAACCGCTGATTTATTTAAATTGCTAAGAACAATTTACTATTTTTTATCCACATGAATGTAACGTCTCAGAAACATACTCAATATAGTTTATTTTTTTTATATATAATGAAATATTACATACATTTAATATACACACGTTAATATATTATCAAGTTTAAGAATATATTATTAGTTTCTTCTAACTTTATATTTGCTTCCACATAAAAAAATATTATAATAAAATTCTACAAAATATTAACCCAATTCTATAATTCTAAAGAGGTAGTTAAGATTTAACACCATATAAATAATTTGTATATAATTCTTAATAGGTGTGGTAGGGATATCTAATGTGGTATCATGCTTATATAACGATAATAAACATGATACTTTTATTAACAAAAGTATCATGTTTCATTAATTATTTGGTCAAAGTAATCACGACTTCAAATTATAAGAAGTTAAAAGAAATTTACATCTACCTTGATACAACGTATATATTTAACTTAGTTTTGTATTATTCTAACATGAGCAACATATGTCAACTATAAACTAAGCTTACTTTGGTAGGCAAAAGTGGAACGACTTGGTTTCCCAACACATTCTTTTAAATTTAAAATTAAAATAAAAAATAACTTAAAAGATTAACCCTTTTATATTATATTATTTTAAAATAATAATATACAATAATATCATAACTTACATCACTAGTCTATTTAACAAATATTAGAACACTTATTTGTATGTAACTCTCTTAGTTCAAAACTAAAATTAATATATTGATAAAAACAATACTTCTTTTCGATATCCCAATAACAAAATGAATATTATTTTACTTTTAAAAATCATCTAAGAGAAAAATATAATAATTACTTCCATCTTTTACCATTATGAATTAACTTTAGAATATGGTACAAATATTAAACTCTAATAAGTTTTTAAAAAAATTATATAATAATAAAATAATAATTTATTTAAGTATAATAATTTATTATATAATAATAAAATAATCAAAATATTAGAACTTAATAGGTTCACTTATGATAAACAACTTAAAAAAAATCCTTTTTTTTTTTCGTCCAATCTACACTGGTTTTAATTTTGCTACTGAATTCAAATTTATTACTTAGAGTTCACGAATTCCTTCTTAAATAATGATTAATCTCATAAGCATATAATCATAATTCAAGAAGTGTTCTGGAACATTAGGTATTCAAAATTAAAATATAATAAATAACTCGTTAATTATCCTCATAATCTCACATCAAAGAAAATATTTATTTATTTTTTAAAATTTTCCATTAGTATTATAAAGTAATATTAACTTTTAGAAAATCTCATCTGAGTTAGTTCCATTACCACATCCACATTTTATCATTTATATATAAGAATTAATAAACGAGATCTATTAATATTTATTGATTAATATTATCTCACATATATTATTTTATTAGAATTATTATTATATATTTTTTATAATAGTCCTATAGTTTAGATTAAAATTATAAAAGACTTATTTCTCATTATCTCTACTACGAAAACAAATCTTAAATTATTATTAAAGACTTTATCGAAACAACTATTATATTAAATAATGTAATGTTACAAAGTATTTTATTTTTGAAAAATATGAAATAATTAAACCCTACACATTTATTCTAACATCCAGTTCATCATCTTTCAAATCTCCTAGATCAACATCAGTCATAATAGCTTCATCACCCTTCACATCACGACCACAAAATACTAACCTCGTCACCCCACCAACCTTTGGAATTAATTCAAGAAACTGAATTATCTCAACTTCACTAACAATACGTTGTACATAATTATACCTTGCTCTCTTTTACACTTAATATATTCAACTAATTCTATAACATGCTTATCCATACATAATTGCTTTTACATATTTGTCCATCTTTTCATTCTTAAGTTTCCACATTTTTATTCTCCCTTCACTATTACTAGTATTTTTTTTTTTTTTTACATTAGTTGTTTAATTATATCACTTTGAAATTCAATGTAGATACGACTTTCGTAAAAAGAAACCTATTTTATGTCAAACATTCATTTTATGCTAGTGTAGACCATCAACAAACATAGAGAAAAGGTTATTTTTAATTCGGTTGAAATAGAAAACGACGTAATAAAATCCTGTCATTCAATGTTTTAACCAATGTAAAACGAAAAATAAATGAAATATTACTTTTTTTATGTTGATCAAATCATAAATCAACTTAAAAATGCATTCTACATCATTGATTCTTGAATTTACTGAATAAAAAGTCTATTTTTTTAAAATAAACTATTTGTTTTTATAACCCAAAACTTGTAATGTATGAAATACTTTACAGTTGTTAAACAATTTGAACCACAAAACATTTATAATAGCTACGTAAATGATGAAACTTCTAAAATATTGACAACATAATAATAATGCTAAAATTATTAAAATACCAATGCTCAACCGCCTTTATTGAAATTAATATGTTGCAAACCTTTATCCTAAACAGAACAACGAGAATGTAAAAGATATCACGTAATAGATTAATATATCGCGTAATAGAAAAAGATATTTTTTACATGATCTCACAATCAATATAAAAAAAAATCACAAATTTATAAATTTTTATTTTACAGTAGTGCTTCATGCTTAAACTCCCTGCCTATCTAAAACTCTTAAAAATAAGACCATTTATCACCGTCAAATCCATCATGTTTTCTACTATCCAGTTTTCGAAAAGTTATAAGCTTCCCTCTATCATGAAAGGTTGCAGAGAACACCATTTTCTACCGTCAAAACATTCATATAGTAAATAAAAAACATAAGTCATCACCCTTATAATTCTTCATCCTTAATAGCTCTAAAGACATGGAACCTGCAAACATTGGAACCCTAAACTTGTAGAATTTCGAACCGAAGCCAATTGAAATCTAAAATATAATATTCCATTAACAATTTCCCTTTCAGTGTAGCCCCAGTGTGCTTCTAAAAAAAATAGAACAAAATGAAGGGAAATTTTGCCTAATAATAGGGCTAACCTGATGAAGAAATTGCTACAAAATACAATTCTACCTACTCACAATCCACCACCTATATAAGTCCCCACAATATTCTCATGAAAAGTAGAAGAAACCAAAGAAGGAGTAGAAGAGGCCAAGAATTCAGGCTTTTCATACACACAGAGAGAAGTCTCTCACACTCTATCCACTCTTCAAATTAAAATTACAAAAGTGATACATATTTCTTACTACAAAAACATGTGTGGAACAACATTAGCTACACAGACAAAAAAAATATTAACAACTATTAGTAAACGAGAACCATTATCATTCTTATGTAAAATTATAAGAACCAATTAGATAATTATTTAATATAAAAATTAGAACCAATATTTATGGAAAGTTCAGCAACACAAAACACATTTAACCTTATAGATTTAGAAAACGTGGAAATTCACACTAAATCGGTTACTAACAGACGATGAAAATACTCATCTAATAGTAAATGAAAAGCAGTATGCATGCATACGTCAGTTTTCTGATAATTGGTTTATATTATTTGTGACATGCATTCTTCAATTTTTATATAGACTTTGATTAGATATTTATTTTTATATTACAACATTTTTTAATGATTATATTATTAACTCAAAGACACTGATGGAAGCACATTCAAACCTAAAAGGCATTACTTTGTTTTTACCAAGCATTCTTTAACTTAAAGTACCTTTCAATATTAGTTTTATGAAATAATATGGCTGAAGCAAATTGTACATGTGGTTGGGTGGCTAAACGTCCAGAATGCTATATATTTCTATTTCTAAACTGGAAACACTAACAGCTGTGAAGTTTGTTTTAATTTGTTTTTTAGTGAGATGGCTGAAAATTTAGCTCACATCACATGCCAATCCCATGTATATGACATTGGACCGACAAATAATAGACATAGTAGGGCAAGCTTGGAATCTATAGACGAGAAAAACAGTATAAAGACGTGTGAGTCTTCAAGATTTCATAATTGCCATCTGCCAATCGCAGTCACATACAGAAAATTTTTCTAAGTACAGTATTTACTCACACTCAAAATGGAAGAAAATTAACAACTCTGTATCCTTCATCTCAACCAGCATTAAATATATTTACCAACTAAAGTCGTTCTGTTGGCTACCAAATAGCACCAATTTACCATCATGATCAAGAGCCGTGTTCTTGCAATTGTATCGTTACAGAATGAATCTTCAGTCTAGAAAAATATTATTTTTGAGATATTAGTCCTTTAAATAAATTTTAACATTTTAAGAAATTAGTTCTCAGTTCTTTATCAAGATTCCAATAACTTACTTAAAAATAAGAATTTGTTCATGTACAAACTTCATTTTTGTAGATAGTGATTTTTGACCATAAAAATAAGGAACACGTTTCATGGAAAATTGTGATGATAAACGAAATGTCCCATTTAGCACCTGATCATCAATAAGATAATTTACTGCAAAAACCCCAAAAGCCTAATCACTATTTAAACTCTTACAGTGACGGGAGCAAGGTAGTTTGCTTTCACTATCTCTTATCGAGATATTAACATTTTTGTTAATAGTTATTAATCGAACTCCATTGTACTTAAATAAAGTAGTTGATGGTTGGGACATGACAATTAAGATTTCACCGGTCCGTGGATTTATATTTGAAACAAAGTTTGAAATTTTGGCGGTGTTCGAAGTTGAGATCTGCATAAGTCTACGTGTATTAATGGTATGTGTGCGCTTGTTCACACTATAAATAACTCCTTTCTTCCAAGCTTTCTGCACAGCAAACATTTTCTGCTCTATTTTCTCTATTTTGCAAGGATGAGAAAGTTACAAAACTATGTTGCAGTACTTGCTGTGGCAATTATATTTGTGATAGGAGTAGCAGAATGCAGAAAGATAAAAGAAGATGAGTTAGTTGACGGTTTTGGAGGTGGTGGCTTAGGTGGTGGATTAGGAGGAGGAGTTGGTGGTGGTGGTGGTGCTGGTGGAGGCTTTGGAGGTGGAAAAGGTGGTGGATTAGGAGGAGGAATCGGAGGTGGGCACGGTGGTGGAGTAGGTGCAGGTGGAGGCATTGGAGGAGGTGCAGGTGGAGGTGCTGGTGGTGGTTTTGGAGGTGGGCACGGTGGTGGTGCAGGAGGAGGAGTTGGTGGTGGAGGAGGCGCAGGTGGGGGCGTTGGAGGTGGTGCAGGTGGAGGCATTGGAGGTGGTGCAGGTGG
>Ga0209489_103927_pt1 | contig 28247 bp, 12 predicted proteins | sample SiratrowhiteBW_FD_187527 | JGI IMG/M metagenome (GOLD analysis project Ga0209489, IMG submission 187527) | Root nodule microbial communities of legume samples collected from California, USA - Siratro white BW (SPAdes) (version 2) | ecosystem: Host-associated > Plants > Roots > Nodule | place... | reverse complement strand
TATATTATTTTGATCATAAGCTTCGTCATAACCTATTATGATTTCCGTTATAACCTTATAAAGGATTTTTAGGATCTCTAATATATTTCATTGTCCAATCAATAACATTGTATATGAGATGGTGATTGATGAATGTTTGAATTGTGATATTTTGATTGAGATATAAAATTTAAATTTTATGATTATACAATTTTTTTAACTTCTCTAACTTACCCTCTTCTTTTGAGTGATATTTACTTTTTTTAAATCTGTTATAATAATGTATTACACTTAAATAGAGAATTTTAGAGATATTAAGATTCATTCATAAGTTGAGTTGATTTTGTATTAAACTCTTTGAGTCTCTTTTTTTTTTTTTTTTTTTTATGTAAGGAAAATATAAAATTCATATAAAGAGGATTATACTTTTTGTTATATTACAATGACTTAAAAGGTAAATTTTAAAGATATTTTCTTAAATCTGATCAACGTTTTTTATAAACTTAATATTTAATAAATATATGAGTTTAGTCATGATAATTATTTTTGTTACTTTTCAATAAACGCTATATGACATGCTAATTTAATGATTTTACATGGGAATATACATAAATATTCGAATAAGATTATTACATGTCAATTCCATCATTTACTTAAAAGGAATACAGTTATTCTAAAGATTAAATTAACATATTTATCAAATGTTGGATATTAAAAGTATCGAACTTTTTGTGGAGATACCAAATTTTAACGTAGACCAATTTTGGAGGTAATATTAGGTCAAATAACTTCAATATGGATAAGTAACATTAGATTAGCCAATGCTAAAGAAGGTATAAGGATGTTAAAATTTGTAGTACAATCCGAAAAGATGTAGTGTTTAAGCTTAGTATGATCCTATTTTGAATCAATAGATATGTTTTTCATTGTCCATTTAAAAACATTTAAAAATTTAAAATAAAATACGTATTTTAAAATTTAAGTTATATTAATAAAACTATTTTTAATTTTAGATGCAGACATTTTAATAAAATAATATTACTTTTAATTTTAAAAGATGGGTCAGTTTGATTGCATTGAAGAGGCAGTGGAAAAGGAAATAAATGAAGGAAGAAAAAAAATGAAAAGTTTAGTTATTAGATTAAAGGAAAGAAAATGGAAAGTAAGATGAAAGTTTGATGTAACAAAATTATTTTTTATATTAATATATTTAGAAAATAATTTGATAAAAAACATAATTTTAAAAAATATAAATTAGAGTTAAAATAAATTTTAAACTAAAAGAAAACTTTATATAAATTTTTAATAAATACAAAAAATTATATTTTCAAATAATATATTGAAATAAATTAATTTAAAAAAAAATAAAATTTCACTTAACTAATTTTATTTATTTATTATTTTAAAATATTGTTTTAATTATGTGTTTTATCATAACTATTATTAAAATATTAAATTGATTATTTTATTTGTTATTTTTATTTTTATAATATAAAATGTATATTAATAAAATATTAAATTAATTAATTAAATTTATTTATTTTAATTATTTTACTTTATTATAATATAAACTATACATGAATAAAAATTTAATAATATAATTATTAGTAAAAGTGATTTATATAGTTGATTATGTTTTTAATATTTTAATATTATTTATTATATAATTGATTCTGCAAAAAAAAAAAATATTCAATTATGTGTAGACTTTTTTCATAAATGCTACATAATATGAGAAGAAAGTTTCAAATCTAAAATTTATCTTGTTTTTCATTATTTAACGTATCGTTTTTTGAACTTTCCATATCTTTTCTTCACCTTTTATGTTTTCGGGGAATAAACACACAATATGAGTCTATTTGAGCAACAAGTTAAATGGACTAAACAAAATAATCAAATTTAATATAGAATACAAATATTTATTTGATAAGTTGTTTGACCCGTCCATAAAGAAATACACGCATTTAAGAAGTCAAAATAGGTAAATAAAAATAGAATTTTGCTAGATAACTTTTTTTTTAAAATTTAAAATTTTCCATTTGAGTATTTTCAAAAAAATTGTTTTATTAAATATTTAAATTTTCATATATTTTTAATTGAATTTCTATATAAAAATAAAAAAATATAATTTAATTATGTTTTAAGTTTTTATATAATTGAATATTTTCAATTTAAATATTTTAAAAGAATTTGTTCTATAAAGTATTAAAATTCTTTATATTTTTCCATTGAATCTTTAACGTCCATTTCCGTAATATATGTACTTGATTTTATAGTATAGGACGCCACAAACTTAATTAATAAGAAAACAAAATTTTAATTATGTTTTACACATAATTGATTCAAATTTTATTTTATTATCTAATTTATAAAATACAATGATCCGATTTTTAAAATGGTTAATATTTAAAACAGAAATACAGAAAGTAATTTCTTGACTGGTTTGGAAAGTTCATTGAAAGCCCTCATGGTTTTGACAGGTGATGAAGTGTGAGATTTGAAATGGTTTTGCATTAATGATTGTTGAGTGTGCAACAACTAAGTAATAGGTAATAAATGCTACAACCTCACTTGTAAGGACATGGACCACTCTCTTCTCATTTATTTCACACCAAACCCTAATGTCCTCATCCCACACTTCCACTGAGAATCAAAACAATTTTATGAGGTTTTGGCCAAAAGATCAAATCCAACAACATTGCTTGTAATGTTCACACATCACAAGAGGAGAAAAATTACACATGCTTTCACATTTATCACCACTTAATTAAGTCTTTTTTTTCTAATATACATTGTTGAATTCATTAAGCAACCATATATAGATTTTTCTTTGGCTAATGCAAGTTAATCTGGATACTTTAAATAGTTGTAATAGATTTAAAGCAAATTAATAAATAAATATAATGTTCATTTTTCAATATAATAGATGAAGTTTTAAGAGTTATGTTTTAAATCAAAATAATTTTATAAATTATTCTCTTTCGATAAGTTATGGTGATAAATATGTGTGTTTCTTGGGTTTAGAGATACGTAATCAGAATATTTAAGCATTAAAATGTGTCTTCTAAATCTTATCTAGGAGATTTTTACCTTTTGGGGTTTCTTGGAATTTTATGGACCCTAGATGTACAATAAATAAAGGTATTTTTAGTATTTTAAATTTAAATATGTATTATATAAAAAAAATAATATGTGACTTCAAATAGAACAATAATTCATCTTTTTATATCAACACATATTTAAAAAATATTATCTTTTTTTAATAAACTCTAACACTATCTTTTATTATCAACAACATAATTTGTTTAAAAGTATGGTATTCTCCATCACCTACAAAAATAAAATACACAAACTATAGTAAAAAAAAAATAGTTTATTCGGACCTTTTATTAGATACGAAATCATTAACGATGATCACATTATCAATAATCTCTCTAATATATCCTTTTAATGAATAAATTATCAAACCATTCAACTTTTCTTATAACATTGATGATATTAAGTAAGTTTTTCTTATTAATTGTAACTTTCAACTGACGTAGAGTTTGATATATTTTTTTAAATTATTATGTTTTTGAAGTTCCCATTGAATAAAGAACCATATTAGAAAACTCAGATATTTTAGATTTGTAATTGTAACCAATGTAAAATAAAAATAAAAGAACACTACATTAATTTTATTATAAATTTATTACAAGGTCAAATAATATAGAATAGGGAACTGACATTTATAAGATTCTTATCACATTTATTTTCACATGATCTCTTCACAATGTCATAAATGTATAATCTATCAATATGTTTGAAATAAATCAACCATTTTGTACCAATAGTCTCACAATTACTTAACTTTATAGGATAATTGGCATATAAAAAATGTTTAGAAATATTATCCAAAGTAAAAGATAAGATTCACTTTCTAATGAACATTTTTTAGTTAAAATATCCCTTGCTTTGTTGGTAAGACTTCCCCGGTTTCTAAGATAATAAATATGTAAAGGAGGAATTAATTGTTCTTTCTCAATGTCAAGATTTTTCCTATTAGATACATTTGTCACATCATTAGGTTCACTTGAATTGTTAATTTCATTTTCACTTACATGGCTTTCATTACGCAAAATTTCATTTGATTAATGTAAGTTTTCATGACAACCCACCTCTTCAAATATAAATTTATAAAGAGCTTGTTGTAATTTAATTAACTCTTCATTTTTTTTCTTTTTTCTTTTTCACTTCTAGATAAATTCTTTTTAGAAGGCATATTGTGGAAGCAAATTAAATAGTAAATTAACACAAGAAAAAAAAAACACTTAACTTACAAAGTAAAAAGACAAAAGAAAATAAAATTAGCACCAAGAAAGCAAATTTAATTGAATGCCTGCTTACATGGATATGCTAATTCCAATAGCTCAATTAAAACATTGTAAACATAGAAATTAAAAAATAATATAAAAATTAAAACAATTAAACAATTAATAATAAATATTAAAACATTAAAATTTTAGCATTGCAAAGATAAAATTTTAAAAAAATTAATAATATCAATGTGAAAAAGTTAACAAAGACATGGAAGGAAAATAATAAATTTCTAAAATAATTTATAACTGTTTATAAATCTAAAATAACGTTTTTGAAACAAAAAGATATATATAATAGCAATAGCGTTTTTTTAAGCACATTTATGAATTCCTAGTCCTATAAACACATTTTTTTTAAAATAAAGTTAACCACATTGCAATTAACTAGTGATTCGTGAAGGTGAAGCATGTACAGTTCAATTGTGGTGTGAAAGAGTGAGTCATATAGGCCAAGGAATAATCGAATAAGGAAATAATCTCAGATACAATTGAAAACAATTTAGTATGTGGGATTAATTTTCTTCCTAATTTTTCTTCCTTTTATATCAGAAAGAAAAATTGTATTTATTCAGGAAAATACAATTTAATTAACAAACTATTCCAAAAACAATTATACCTACTAGTTTCAGATTTTCATTTTTTGTTTCTAAATGGCATTTAGTGTTTTTTTTTTTAAATCAATAGTTAAAAATTCAAAAAACACATTTCATATATATTAAAAATATTTATTTCTCATAATTTTAATTACTATATAGTTTAGATGTTTAGAAGATTTGATTTATTATAAATTTCAATTACATTAAAAATGCATTTATCACATACATTATAGAGTCTAGAATCTATATTACTAATTTTGATTAAATTTGTCCTTTTATCCTTGAATGAATACCTGGAGGCTCTGTTAGTCACGCCTACTTCGGTATGATTATTACAAATGTCCTGTCACCGTGCTTGGGATTGGCATTGGCATAATAATGGCTCCCAACATGACAGAAGTCAAGCTTTTGCAGCAATGCAAGCTAGGCTCTTCAAGTGGGAATCCAAAGATATAAAACCCCAAAAGTCAGAATATAGTACCTCTCTTCATCACACTACACTCATAGTTAGATGATATTTGGTCCACAAGTAACCATAACTTCAGAAAGGATGTTCTTGTGAAAGTTAAGTCAGACTATTTAAAAAGGGTGCATGGAAGGGATTGTTAAATGTTAGATATGGTCCATTATTTTTTAACTCTTGCAAGTTTATCAAGAAGCAAAAAGAAGATGCATTTTACAGTAATCACAAATTCCAAATTCTCTGCATGCCAATTGTAGGGTAAATAAAAACCAGTCCAATTTAAAGCACCATTCCGGATCCTTCTTTTATTCTGGAAGGATTTCACATCATCAGTCCTAAATGGTAAATTTCTGGTGTGGTCACCATTATTAAACAAAAGTTACCTTTTATCATTACCCTTACAAATAACTTACTTTAGTCTTTATCCACACTACTTTCTTATTTAGTTCCTTTGACTTTAGACAATAAAGACAATGAAATATTAAAAATAACTTATAAGAAAACTAAAAGAGACTAAAATGATATTGATACGAAGAACTTTAAGTAAAGAAAAACTAAAAAAGTAAAGCTTTTACAATCATAAAGAATAATTCAGTAATTATTCTTTCCTAAATTTGTTTTCATTAATTCTTCAATTTACTAAATTTAAATCATTTCCATATATCATGCAATTTGACTGATAATTCATTGTGCAATAAATTATTTACCATAGGAAAACTGTGCTATCCAATTTGTGCAGCAATTTCAGGTATCTGAATCCTTAATCCGCAGGTCGTTCCAGAAAAGAGAGAGAACAGTCTATTCAGGAATAGAATTACCAAGTGCAAACTTTCCCGAAACTTTAGACAAATTTTATCTTTATTGTAGGACTGGGGAACTGGGGAAGAAGACCCTGCTATGGCATTATGGAATATTAACAACAAAAAATGCATTTCTCTGCTTCTAATAAAGAGCAAGCAATATATATATATATGGTTTTTTCATGGGTAATTTTTTTGACGTCTTTTTGAATAGAAATCTTCCAAAGGGATTAAAGCTTATGAGTGAGTGAAAGGCTTGCCGTAGGTCCAAGCACTGATGATAAAATGATATTATTCTTCTTTCGTTTCCAGGGACAGTGGAGCCTCCACTTAGCTCAAAGTAACATCATAATTACTTGTAAAAGACGCGAATGGGGCCAGGATGTGTTCGCTCTGCAACTGAAACCGATACTACCAACAATGGCAAAATGTGCATACAACTTTATAAAATTCGAACAACCAAAAAGATAAATAAATCTTCCTTGGGTACTTTGCAGGCACTAAGGCCATGAAAATTGAAAATCTTACACAGTTACAGTCAGAAGGCACTAGACAAATATATTCTTTAAAAAGGGGCCATGCCAAATGGCTTCAAAAGTAAAAGAAATGTTCCCTCAACTTTAAAAGACCCCAAATTTCCTGAAATTCACCACCTTTGTATAGGCAAAGACACATCATTCACCCAAAAGGTTCTTTCTGATTAAAAAGCTAGAACCAGGTCAGAATAAACCAGTCATATGATGGAAAGGAAGAGCCAGAACAAAACTAAAAACAGAAAGGGAAGAAATGGATTTATGCAACAAGGCTTGTATTTCTGCATTAGTCTCTACAAATGGTGATCAGGAAAATCAATTAGAGTTTACCTAACACTAAAACCATACACTCTCACAAGTTAATCATCATCACAAGAACAACTCACAGACCCATTCATTCACAGATAAACACACACACTCACCGAGCCTTCTTCCGCCCCTTGAACAGGAAATTTGACGGCGGTGATGGTGAGAACTCGAACGGTAAGTGTGGTGGATCAGCTTCCCCATTAAGCATTCCCACAACCTCCTTCATGGAAGGCCTCTTCCCAGGGCACCTCTGCAAACACAACAAGGCAATGGTGATGCAGAGCAGCGCCTGCTCCTTATCCAATGAATGAATAGAAGTGTCAACAAGATCCAAAAGCCTCCCATTGTGAGCAAGCTGCCTGGCCCAGGATATCAAATTGGCTCTCTCAAACTCAGAAATCGGCGACGCCGTCACCTGCAGCGGCCGCCGCCCCGCCACCAGAACCAAAAGCAGAACCCCAAAACTGTACACATCACACTTTTCAGACAATTGGCCTCCTCCACCATACTCAGGAGCAATGTAACACACAGTTCCCCTCATACTAGGGGTGCTACTGATCCCACCACTCTTTGGCACATCCCCACTAATCCCCCAATCCTGGCTATTCCTCCTCCCATTGTTCCTTATCTCCCCACTCAACCCATCCAACCACCAATCAATACTCCCTCTACTACCCTTACTCTTCCTCTTCTTCTTCTGCTCCACCCCTTCCTCCTCCCTCTGCCACCACTCCAAACCCCTCTTCTTCTTCCTACTCTTCTTAGACAGCTCCTCACAAAACTCCTCCTTCCACCACTCCCTCGGCTTCCGATTCTTCTTCACCTTACTCTTAACCTTCTCCTCATCAAGAGAAGCCCACCAATCCAACCTCTTCCTCTCCTTCTTCTTACTCTTCTCACTCCCATTAACATTCACATTCTCATTCTCCACCTTAGGAGAAGAAGATGAACACGAATCAATCCACTCACTCTTGGGCCTCTCTTTCTTTATCTCACTCCCGATCCACTCCATCACATAATCCTTCACCCTCCCCGATTCCCCCCCTCCCCCACTCTCCTGCCTCCACCACCAATCCCTCCCCGAACCACCACCCTTCTTCTTATTCAAATTCACATTCTCACTATCAACACTCTCAAAACACCCATCCGACACCACGCTCAGCTTATCACCCCCCACCGGCGACGCGTCCGAGTAATCCACAACCCTCACCGGACAACTCTCCGGCGACCGGTCTACATCCACCACACTCACACTCTCCCCCTCCTCCATCACCCCAAACTCCTCAACCCCAATCTCCCCAACCCCTTCCTTCTTCTCCTCCACCATTCCCAGATCCTCCACCGCCTTAACCCTAGCGAGCCCAAAATCCCCAATCTTCGCTCCAAAATCCTCATCCAGCAACACATTACTCGGCTTTATATCCCCGTGAATCACCGGCGGCTCACACACGTGGTGCAAATACTCCAACCCCATCGCCACCGAAACCGCCACGTCGAATCTATTCGCCCAACACATCAGCTCCGGACACCGCCGGTCCAGCAGCGCGTCCTGCAAACTCCGGTTCGCCATCAGCTCGTAAACCAGCACCAGCTTCCGACCGCGCCGGTCCGACGAAAACCCCAGCAGCGAAATAACAAACGGCGACTTCAGATTCGAACACAGCGTCAACTCGTTGTGGAACTCTCTCTCCCCCTGGATTGACCCCGGCGAGTCCATCACTTTCAACGCCACGGTCTGGCCGGAAGGCAGAGTCGCTTTGTGCACCGACCCGAACCCGCCGTGGCCGAGCTTCGTCGACGGCGAGAACGAGTTCGTCGCACGGCGCAGAACAGAGTACGAGAAACGCCGCTGGTTGTGCTCGAACGGCGCCGTTCGGTTGTAAGCCAGTTTGCGGTAGATGAAGACCGTGACGGAGACGATCAGCGCCGTCAAGAAGAGCGCGCCGCCGACTGCCCCGCAGAGTATGATCTCTCGACGGTGCGACACGACGGCGGCAACCGCCGCGTGCGGCGAGGGTGGCGGCGGACGCGATGGCATGGTTGTAACAACAAAGAGAGGGAAATGAAAATGGTAATTTTGATGTTAACCATTCATGAGAAAGAGAAAGTGAATAGAGTTTTTTTTGTGTTGTTGAGAAGAAGAAGTAGCAGTGAGGAGTGAGTTGTTTTGTTTCCTTGGCCAACCAATATTGTGATAGATAAATGCCATAAATAAATTAATAAATGAATAAATAAATAAATAATAAAGTGTTGCTTTTCAATAATAAAAAAATAAAATTTATCTTGAGATTCTCCTTTTCTTTTCCTTTTTTCTAATAACAATAAAATAGTGAATGAGGGTGATAGTTAAAGTATTGAAGAAAGGTGGAGAAAAAAAAGTTCAAACCTTTCATTAGTGGTGTGTTTGGAGGGAGTTGCATTTGTGGACCTGCCTCTTAACAAATGCTGTAAACATATTTTACCCAAAATTAGTAAAAAATCTAAAACAAACAATGTGCTCAAAATATTTAGGGTTCATTCAAGTAACAAATCATTAATTTGTTTCAAATTTTTATCCGTCTTAATAAATCTTTTTTTATATTTCAAGCCAGTATTTTTCAGTAGATGCATTTTTAAATGTACAAACTTTTAGGTTCAGCCTCTAATAAATGCAATAAAAAATTGAAAAACAACAATTTCATCAAATCAGGTGGAAAATTATTCTTGTAATCTGTTGAAGCAATAATGATGGTTTGGATAACTCAGAAGACCTGGGTCAAATTGTTTACTAACTATCTTTTAATGGTTAGTTTCCTTATACACATTTTAATAGTTAGTATATATGTATATATGGTATTAAAATTACCATCACTTTTATAATTTTAAAATAATTTAACTTAAAAGTTGTCCTTTAGAGTGTTATATATACAAATATGGGTGTGTTTTGTCCTTTTGAATTCCTTCTGTCTTCATTAAGTTAATTCTTTAAATTATAACAAAAATATATTATTTTAATACGTTTAGTTGGTGTGTTAGTGTCGTAATTAAAGATATTAAAGAAGAAGGCAAAGCCATGGAAAACTACATATCCATGCTTAATTAAGAGATCAAACTATCAAATGTTATAGTGATTGTGAGTGGTTAATATCTTCATTTCCTACTAAATGTTTCACATTATATTTTAAAAAAAAAAAAAAACACCTATCAACTTTATTACTAAAAAATATTATTAGAAATCATATGTAATTACGTTGAACTTCATATACTAAATTTAAATAGGTTTTAAAATTTTTACTACATTTTTCAAATAATGAAATGATATATGTCTCAACGTTTTTGGATTATTCGGGTATAATTTTTTTAACTTAAATTGTTTTATATTGAATTTTAAATTAATTTAATTGGATATACGAAGGGAATATAGGATTTGTGAGAAATTGAAAATAATTGGATGTGGGTAAAAAATGTTAAATAATTATGTAAATATTTGTTGTGGTAAAAAGAGTAAAGAAAAAAAAAATAATGTTGAATGATGATGTTACTGGGACTTGTGTTGGTTTTGATGACAGTAGAAAAGTCAACGAGAAAATCCCGTTGAAAAGAGAGCATATCTCGTTTGAAGTGTAAAACACGAGCAGAGGAAGTGCGCGTGGGCGTGGCAAACGTGACCTCCTGCACGTGCTTCAAGCACCACCCATGTTCCACACACACCCCTATTCATTCATTAGGATATTTATCATTTAAAAATAAAACAAATACTGTATTTTATTAAAAATCATAGAAAAAATCAACTCAGCATTCAGAGTGTCATTTTACTTACATCCTCTCGGATTACTTTATGTAATAAATGTATTAATTTTATATAATTAAATTTATTTAATTTCGTAATAATTTTTAAATCCTAAATTTCTGATTGATCTTATACAGAGTGTATAAATATTAAAATCTATCAAATATATATTACTAGTTATTTTAACAAAACTATTACGTGTAATGGTTCACTTAGAAGTGATAGAAAAAATAAGTAAAAAATAGAATAAAAATAAAGGTAATTTTGGTGAAAAATACAAGAAAAATAAGAAAAAAAATTATTATAATATTCTTTTGATGTAACCCCTTATCGATTTAGGATTATTTTATTGTGAGATTTTTAAAAAAATAACATAATCTAATATTTGTAAAAAAGCTAATTAAGTATGCCAGTTTTTATTTATTTTTTTAATTTTTATATTATCTAAATTTATATCATTTATCATATAATTAATAATTATTTTTCATTCAGAAATTGTACTCAAATATTAGAAGTGTTGAAATATCAAACTTTATACAAATAAACATTAGACTTTATCATTATTTTGCTACTTTTATATGATACAATCTGATAATACAGTTGTATTTACACTATTCCATAAAATTTACAGAGAGTTGAGGTAAAAACTAAAGTTTAATGACATAGAATTATAATAAAAATAAAAAAAATAGATATTTATACATTTTATTATTTACTTATTTAAATTTTATGACAATAAACTTGAAGTTCTACACCCGCAAAATTTGGAAGTAAAATTCGTTTATGTTGCAGGTTGTGAAGGTTGAATATAAAAAATTAACATACAAAATTTACCAAAAATATTAAATCCTCACATGTTACGAGTTACATGGATGATGGTGGGTGAGCTTTTATTTAAATATATAACTTTATTTATAATTTCTTTCATTTTAAAAACAATAAATAATTAATTTTGATTTTTCCTATTATCATCATCATTTTCTAAAAAAATCGACATTAATTTTAATAGGTTGCTGAGTGGTTTATGATATGGTGTGGTGTTGGAAGAATGCGAATGACTTAAAGATAGAAAGAATGGTAGTTGCAAAATTAATAATCTTATTTATTTATTTATATATATATATATATATATATATATATATATATATATATATATATATATATATATATATATAAGATTATTGAATTGGTTTGATTTATTGAATTTAAAATTTTAGAACTCATTATATAAGCTAATTCTGATTAAATAAAGTAAAATCTCATCTCACAAATATAATTGAGTGATTTGACTTCTCTAAATACATAGGAGGCATTGATGAATATTTTAGATATCCATAAAATATTGTGTATAACTCACTTAAATTAGGAAACTCAACACAAAGTGCATTAATTTTATCTAAACTTTGGTTGTAAAAATAAATATCATAGAATTGAAAAAATAATTTATTAAAGTAATTATATTTGACATAAGATGTAAATCAAAATGGTGAAATGAGAGAGAAGGAATCAACCACATGGTCGAGAGTTATGAGAATGGAATGCTTTAGCAAAAAGCAATGTCCATGGCTTCACCAATCACTGTGGTGAACCAGACTCATCTCAGAAAAAGAGTTGACTTTTTACCTAAATTCATGCTGTTCTTTTTCCTCTCTTTTACAACCTTTTTTACACTTTCCTCACTGCTAAGTTATCTAATTTCAAGATAAATTTATGAATATATTTAATTTAATAATACAACAAACAATCTCTTTCGTATGTGGACCATAAAGTATAAATAAATAAATGTAATGGCTATTTTAATTTTTTTATGATTAAATCTCCATTGACCGTTTTCAAGTGTGTACTATGTTCAGTCATTAAGAAATGGCTCAGTTTTAGTGTTTGTAACGCAAAGAATCTCAGTTACATGTGTGTTTCTCATCTCGAATAACTCAAATTTCAGTTATAATAAAAACATGTTTTATGAGTTCCGTTGAACTGAAATTTAGACCGTTTCATCTGAAAAATAAATATTTTATTAATCAAATTTCATATTTAGAAAAATTATTTTTAAGTGTTAAATTCAATTTTAGGTTATTTTAGTATATAAGTTAAGAATTTAATTATTTGGTAATTTATTGCATAAATACCATTAGATTATTTTTGCTTTTTTCAATAAAAAATTAAAGTTTAGAAGAGTTTGATTGTATTATATTGTGTTTTTTTTAATAAGTTTTTTTTTCATATATAAAGTTTTATTTTTTCCTTTTCGTGTGATTTGTATGTATATTGGTTTGTATCCGTGTGTGAGATCTAATGATAAATTAATCATGACTAGTCTAAATAACTAGCAATATGTTATTTTATTTTAAATTAAATTCTTTAGGAGAAACTTAAGGCATCTTTTACCTTGTCTAATTTTTGAATAATTTTAAATATGAGCAAAAGATTTGAAGTAAGAAAAGCTATAATTGATTTAGATTTTATTTTTACTTTTTATTTTACAATCTAGTTTGGGTGTTGATTTTTTAAAAAAAACGAGTTTAATGTGAAATGTTAAATATAGTTTGAGAATTTGATAGAATTGGCTATTTTGGATCATTTGGAACCCGTGAAGGAATTCTCTTTTGAAATATGGAAAGTATAAAAGTGAATTTTGAATTAAATTGAATTAGATGTAAATGATTATTTTATATAGTGGCGTATGATTTTTGAAGTTTGTTAGGAAGGTTAGTTTTAGATACAATAGGTGATACGAATGTTGAAAGATATATACATTGAATTTGGATATACCTAAGAAAATAAAATTATAATGTTTTAAATGAATTTATTTAAGTTGTAAAAATGGGAAAATGGTGTTATATGAGCTTTTACAAAAAAATTTGGTTATTGAATTTGGAACCTCGTTTATTTTAACTTGTTGATATAGTTACATATGTTAAATTTGAGGTGTTGAGTTGATTTTGGATAAACTTTGTGTAAAAGTAGATTTTCTTATTAATTTGTCCATGGATCCCAAAACAACCAAGTTGATTTCTAATACAGCTGAAAGGAAATTTTTATCAAGGTTTCACTTATTTATTTAAAATTTTCTCGACAAAATAATTATAATGATGAATAAAAAGATAAATGTGTAAAATTACTCAATGAATTGTTAAAAAAACTAATATTTTATTATTTATAAATATATATTTAAATGGTTTTAATATTTATAATTCATATTTGATTAAATAAATGTAGAAGTGTATTTTAGATGTTCCTTAAATGTTTGTAATTAGATGTTTAGTACAAATTGATTTTTTAAGATGAAATGTGTTGAATTAGATGTTTTGTAATTAGATGTTTAGTACAAATTGAATTATTGTCATTCATATTTGATAGTTTGGTGAATTAGTCTTTATTTTGCATTGAATATTGGAATAATTAAGTAGTGAAACCATTAACCAATGGAGAAATTCAAGTTTCACTAATTTATTAATTACATAAATGAATATTTTAGATATGATTAATTAAGTGAAGATCTTAGGTGTAACTGATTAAGTGAATATTTTAACTTTAACTTACTGAAATTCATGTAAGGATATTATTTAGGTACTTTAAATTAACTATTGTTGTTAAAAATAATAATAATACATTCTATATCAATTGTTTATTAGTTTTATGTCAATGTACATTTCATCACCAACCAACTTCGAAAATGATAGAACATATTTTATATTGATTGGACAACTAATGTAACGTCTACAAAAGTTACATTAGTTTTAAATACTAATTGATATAAACGCATGTTTAAAAGAGTTTAAAAAAATTAAGAAAGGGATACTTATTATATCAGATGTTTTGTAATATTTTCTTTGTATATCATTTTATTTTTTTATTTTTTAACTGATGTAAAATGGATAATATTATGCGGGTTAAGGTATTAATGGATGCAATACATTATTAGATGTTTAGTAAAGATATTTTTTTAAGATGAAATTGTTGAATTAGTGTCATTCACAATTATCTATTTGATATATAGTTTGTGAATTAGTCTTTGTTTTGCATTGAATATTAGAACAATTAAGTAGTGAAACCATTAATCAAAATAGAAATTTAAGTTTCATTAATTTATTAATTACTTAAGTGAATATTTTAGGTATGACTAATTAAGTGAAATCTTAGGTGTGACTGATTAAGTGAGATTCATTTAAAGATATTGTTTAGATACTTGGAATTAATTATCACTATTATAAAATAATACATTCTATATTTATTGTTTGTTAGTTTTATGTCCATGTAGATTTCACCAACTTAGAAAATGGAACATATGTTATATTGATTGGACAACTAATGTAACGTATACAAACGTTACATTAGTTTTAAATACAATAGATATAAATTCATGTTTAAAAGAATTTAAAAAAAATAAGAAAGGGATACTTATAAGACGTTTTTGGAATCAATGTAATATTCTCTTTGTACATCATTTTATTCTTTAAACAATGTAAAATGGATAATATTACATGGGTTAAGGTATCATCAGATATAATACATTATATTTTTCAAACAAAAAATATTGGTTTTGTTCCTTTCCCAACTTGTAATTATAAATCACACACATACCATATTGTCAAAAAAATAAAGTTTTGTATTTATTTAGATTTGAGAATAACAAAACTTGTTAAAAAATAAAGTTAAGCATAACTTAATCAAAATTAAACTACTTAAAGACAATGTATAAGTATCACACATAATTTTAAATTATAATTCGCAAACAATGTTTTGCCATGATGAATTTATTCAATTGTGGCTATACCCAATGGATCACCATCTATAGAAAACGAAAATACTTGCCTTTTCATAACATATATGAAATCTCTAATAATTTTTTAGAATATTAAAATATTTAAATAGTTGTTTCCAAAAATCAATAATACTAACACAAATTATAATCTATATCAAATACATGACACAATAATCACATTTAAAACTTCTTTATTACCATTGCGAAGTTAACTCATTGAAAAATTAATAAATTAATAAATTAATAGTTTCAATAAATAACTAAATACCTCAAGATAAATCCAACATAAATTATATATGACAATAAAGTGAATCTACAATCTAATATATTACATACGTTAATAACACTAAAAATAAAAGTCATTAATAATTTTTATTATATTTTATAAATTAAAAAACTCATTAGTAATTTATTATATATTATATAAATTATAATAACGTTATATTATTTCGAAATTAAATTATACTCTTATACTACAATTTTCATATTCACCTGACAATATTATCAAATCCAACAAATAAGCATTAAAAGAGAAGTTAAGATTCACTTAATCTTTTTCTTCTTAATATTAAATTTAGATGAAACCATATTAATAGAAGAGATATTTTTCATAAATTTTTAAAAATATTTTCTACTACATTGTTTTTAATTACAACATCTAGTACATAAAATAAAAATACTAACATGTGCAATGCATCTTTCTCGTCTGCAGTTCTTCCTTCTTCATAGAGCAATGGTGGTGCGATCTTCAATAGTAGAGGACCAGCTTCAATGACAACCTTATTTCGCTCTAATGTACCATAACTTCTCGTAAATTATGTTACTCACTTGGTATTAAAGATACTTACTTTATATTATTATATATATAGTAATGATGATAATAAGTAAGATAGTTTGGTCTAATAATAAATGAAGTAGAAGTGCACAATGATTTTAGAAAAGAAAAGATGAAATGAAGTGAAACTTAGGTGGAGTAGGTCCATTTGGTAACACTCATTAACTGCCTCAAAGAAAACTTCCATGTTAGTCTTTTAGGTACTTTAGTTGCTAAAAATATATCATTATCCCTTGTTATTGTTCTTTTTCACAAGGACAGTGAAATGAGCTTTTTAAAGCTTTGGTGACTATGATAATTTAGGAACCATAAAGTACAATTTTCAATGTATAAAACATTTCATGTGAGCTGATTAATTGAAGATGTCCTAAAATATATATTATAAGTTCTCGAAGAGATAAAAATAATTATAATTTATTTATATTTGAGACAAAACCACAACTCTCTTCTTATATTTAACGCCAAATAAAATAACTTGTTTTGTTATAACACATTAAGAAAATGACTTTTGTTATTGAAAAAACATTATAGTGTATTTAAATCATGATCTTGGACAAATTTTAACAATATTCAGAACAATAACATTTTATATTCTGCATTCTAGTTAGTTATTTTGTAGTACCAATTTAAATTAAACAGTCTTATCGTTTATCAATATAGCATTGTTGATCCTAGCGGTATTAAATTTGACTTTTTAAAATTAGATTTTATATTTGATTTTTATGTATGAAATAAAATAACAAAAAAGAAAAACCCACTAAAATAACATTAATCATACACAAAATCAATAATTGCTTCTAACTAATATTATCTTAAAAAAATAACCCTAGCGTTTTGAATCTCAATGGCTTATAATTCTCACCCCTTTGTTCTTAAAAAGAGTGTAGAGTGAAGAATGTTGGGACAAGTTTGGGAGGAACAAATCCAACACATAATCCAAAATCACATTGATATCAAACGTACTGTGGCAGACAAACACAGCCTTTGACTTTTGTAAGCTTCGTAGGAGGAATCTAGAACTTTTCGAAAACCACAAAATATTAAAAAAAAATTGAGTAAACGTAGTCCATTGCTTAAGACTATGACCAAACTAGGGTTTTAAACTCGAAAGATTAATAAAAATATATTATAAAGTGGGTGAACCAGATTCATTTAGGTTCTCAAAATCAAAATCCAGATTGGATTAATTAGTTTAAATATTTTTCAGTAAGATGTAAATCAACTTAAACCTTTCATTCTGAAATTCCTTTTTCAGATTAACCTTTATTTAAAAAAAAAATACCCAAATAAATTTTCCTAAAGATGATTTAATCAACTAGACTCATTTACTATGGCGATAATTTAATTTTTAAGGAGTCAATTTTTCAATAGTTAACCATATCACTAAATTCTTTTTCTTTCCATTAAAAAAATAGATAAAAATTTGACTTCTCAGTAATTGAATTTTAGTCAATTTTCTAGTGCGACGAGAGAATATTTCACGCTCGAATTCTAAGTATAAACCGTAAATAGATCTAATTTAAAAATTAAAGTGAAAACAATTTAGGTAATTTTTTCAAATAGGTTATGTAAGAAATTATTTCATTTTGAATTGATTCGGAATTCATAGGGTTATTAGATTTTTCCAAATCCACGATTACCCAAAGATATAATAAATTGAAGAAAAATTGTGTTTCTTTTCAAAGTTGCCTTTGCTCCTTGTTTTAAATTGATAAATTAAATTAAATTATATCATATTAAAATTGATATAAAAAAGTTAGTAAGTTTAATATTCAATATTTAATATATACGATCAGTTTGGTATTTATTACTCTTATATTGATAAATATGTGATGTGACAATGTTAAATTAATATAATAAAACTGTTAATTGAAACAAAGTTAGGGATCAAATTATATTCATCAAATCTTAAATATATTAATTTTTGTTAGAACTGCCAATTTCGATACAAATCATGTTATTAGCCGATACAAAACATTTTTAAAAATACAAAAAAATTATCTCTCTTACAAAAGTTTTGATTTTTGCGTGAAATATATACTAACGTATTAAAAATGATAGCATTTTTATAAATTATTTTGGATAAAGAAACTCTTTTGTACAATTTTATTCATGTTACAGTGAGGCTGTAGTGACTTTTTATATTATAATAACAACAAATGTGGAACTTGGAGATATAACAGTATTTGTGTCTATAATAATAATAATAATAATAATAATTATTATTATTATTATTATTATTATTATTATTAAAAAATGGGAATATTTCAAAGTTGGTCCCACTTGGTTAGTTAAAAAAATGTTGAAATGGTTGGCTGGGTCAGACCCGTGAGAGCGATATTTCCAAGGCCTAACTCATCATTATGTTCTACACTTTACTTTTTGTACTTTTTTTTATTTAATTAAAAAAGAGAAATAATAGAAATTAAAATACATAATCCTTCTGAATTTTTTAAATAAATAAAAAAGTTTAATTAAGTTTTAATTAATTTATAAATTGAAATATTTTTTAATTCAGTTTTTGTTCGAAAATTTATTTTACTGAAGTTTAATTTTTTAAAATACTCTATCATCTGATTTTGCTTTAAATAAAACGACAACATGATAATTGTTTTTCTCTTTCTGTTTTTAATTTGTGATTAACTCGTTTTCTTTCTTTCTATTTTTTTAAATTAGTTTTCTTGAGAAAAGAAAGTAAGTTAATTCGTAAATTAAAGATTAAAGAACCGAAGTAACTATTATTAAAATATTTTTAATAATTCGTAATTAAAACAGTTTTTAATTGATTTATATTATAAAAGTAAGATAATGTGATGAATGAAAAATTAAATTCTCTTAAAGGAGATGTTTTCGTTCAGTTTTTTTATGTCTTAAATGAAATAATATTACTATTTAAGAAAAAGTTTGAACGTGAAAATATTCCTTCCAAGATTGTCTGAAACAAAATGCTTCAGCCTCACGTGTCCGTATTTATGTGACAACCTTACAAAAGCTTATACATTAATTAATTTTTTCTATATAACCATTTTTCAATAATTTTATTTTAAATAAAGTAAGTAATTTAATTTATTAAAATTTTAAAATAAACTTATTACTACTCATTTATTTTAAAACATGCTACTTTTCTTAAAATGCTTTTATCAATTTTTTATTTATTTTAAATATACACACTTTTTTTAAAAACAATTTCAGATTAAAGAAAAAGGAGGTTTTCATCTTGAATATAAAATCGTAGTAAATTGTTATTTGAGTAAAAGTGGTAAAAGTGAAATGAACACTTAATTATTTTATTATTAAACTAAAACTGAATATTTATTAAAAAAAATATTTTACTTTTACTTGAGTCATAATCTCTTTATACTTCTGTCCATTTCTTTCTTCTAACTTATCTCTAAGCATCCACATCTGTTTTTCATCAGTTTTCCGAGTGAAGCCCACCGTTCGACTCGTGGCGGAAAACAGAACAAGTCTATCCGATCAGAATCTTCATTAGAGTATTCATTCTCTGCTCTTGTCCCTTAGAGTCAGCTTTAGGTTTTCGTCATTTTTCTGTTTTTTGAGCTTGCATGTGGCCTCTGAGCTATCAGACGGTGCTTTTGTGAGTTAAGTTCCCTAGTGTATTGGTCTGAGGTGATCAGAAATCTTTCGGTGCAAGTTTGAATTCCTAAGGATCTTAGGCTATTGGAGCTGTAAGAGGGAACTTCCACTGCGATTTAGGTAAGGGAAGCTGACCTACATCTCGTATGATTTGGGTGTGATTATAGGTTAGGATTTGATAGGTTACTACCTATGAAATGTATATATGAAGGTTATTTGCAGGTCTGAAATTGAAATTTTAAATTTTGATGTGACTCTGTGAAGTTGGATGTTAGATGTTATGTTGTTCGGCTGGGTATATACTTTGCTTTAGGGTAGATTAATCATTGAGTATGCTAGTTGAGTTTGCTTAAATTTGGCCATTTGAGGCATGCATGTTAGCTTTGAGGCAGTAGAAGTTGTTGTTTTATGCATAATTAGCCTAGACGATAGCAACTTGCCTAGGCGAGAATGGTTTCAAGGAGCAAGTGTACTCTCTAGACTGTTTTCACCCAGGTGAGAAGTGCTTTGCCCAGATGAGAAGGTGTACTTGCCCAGGCGAGAAAACCCCTGGAGCTGAGGTGCTCTCTGGACCAATCTTGCTCAGGCAAGAAATCCTTCCCCTAGGTGAGGATGTAGTCTCGTCCGAGCGAAAGTAATTTCGCCCAGACAAAAATGTGGTCCTGGAGAAGGAGTGCTCTCTAGACCATTTTCGCTCAAGCGAGGGAGATTTTCTCTAAGGCGAAAAAAAAAACTTTTTCTGAACTTGCAATTTTGATTGTTTGATTCTCTTGCAATGCTAGTCATGGATTTAATATGATAGATGGATTGATAATTTAAAGTGTATGAATATTGACTGTGTAATAAATTTTGCATTTTGAGATTTGGAATAAAAGAGAATGATTACATGAGATGAGATTTATATTATGTTATGAAATTGATAAAGTGTTTATGAGTTGTTCAAGATCTAGTCATAGTATTTTCAGGAAAGGGAGTACCCGTACTTAGGTCAGTTAGGAAGTGCATTGTCTAAGGACTAGATAAATAACGATTGATATCCTGAATCTACTAGTAATAGGAATCAAATAGATGACCATTACTAGGTGATGAAAGTCGAAGGAGGTCTGAACTTGGTGATTGCACTTGAGACATAGCTGGTCAGAAAAGTATCAAGAAGACTAACTTTGTCATAGACAATTTAGTATGTGGAGGCTGTGTGAAGTTTGAAAATGTATGACAGGTGCATATCTCGAGGTCTATTCAATGCACGAGTCTTTCGAAAGTAGAGTCAAAGTTTGTAGTGTGTATATATGTAAGTGAATGAAATGCTTGAGTGGTGTTAGTCTTTGTGTTTGAATTGAATGACTCAGAATTATTAAAATTTTTGTTAGCTTACCCTTTGTTTTGTTGTATTTGTATTTTGTTTTCTATATGTAATGATAAATACGTGTTCATATATTAGATCAATAACTAGAATTGAGTTTGGTAGTTCTTTTAAAGTGTAGTTAGGTGTTTGAAACTATTTTGATAAGTTAGAATATATAGATTAAATTGGATCACCCTTTGAATATGTTACAAAAAATATGATTATATATATATATATCCCTTAGATATCAAATTGTCACTCAAGCAACACTTTGAGTAGTGCATTTGTTATGTACAGAAAACTTATTGCTTGTGCTTTTAACTAGTTGCTCAAGCAATATAGCTACTCATGACTCAAGTCATAATTTGTCAGTTTAACAAGAGAGATGCCAAAATAATTCTTTTTTTTTTCTAAAATGAAACTCTAACCATCTAAGCAATGAGATGTCATTACACTAATGAAAATAATGAGATTTGAGGTAGATTCTAAACTTTGCGACTTATTGCTCTCGGTCACGACACATGAGTGATAGTGTAATGTTTGAGCGATGAGAAAGTTAAGTTGATATTAATCTCTCTTCACTAATAGTTAAGTGTGAAAAGGTTGGTTTGAAAGCTCCAATAAGAAAAGATCGAACCAATTATTTCTTTTTTTAATTTGTTATCGTGCAAACAACATGATTTAATTCAAGTGATACAAGGAGTTGATCAACAACTTATGCAAGAGGTCTTCCCTTAATTTTTTTTTTTTTTATGATTAGTCATTCAAGCAAGAACATATCGTTTAGACAATATATACTTGAGTGCATGTCTAAGTAGGAGATGTTGATATATAATTAGTTATGTGTATATATTTATAAAATTATTGAATTAATATGTTTAGATAGACATACATATACTTGATGAATGGATGGATGTGTTGAGATATGTTGAATACAAATATTTGGTCGTGAGCATTTGTAATTATAATATTAAGTATAAAAACCTATTAAAGAAAAAAGATACCTTAACTTTGTTAATAATTTAAATCATATAGATTAAGATATCATATAAGAGATAGTGAGAAAGTGAATGTGGTTCTGGCATCAAGGGTTTTTATAGCATATATAAGAAATCATCCTAACATAAAAGATTAAAATTATTTTTACCCATGATATTTTAGTGATTCAAATGTTAACATATGGAGACAATGTTAACACATCTTTCATAATACGTCTTATAATAACTCTAACATCATAAAAGAAGATCTAATATAAAATTCTATTTCTTTTGAATAAGAGAAGTTGAACTTTATAAGATTTTGTTTCTTTTGATAAGAGAAGTTGAACATAATTTATATTTGTCGTGAATCATTTTAAATTTTATAATATATGCTTATGAGTATATTTAATAACTTGATGAATGTGTTTATCCTATTAGTTTATCTTTAATTTGTTGTATTGTTGTTCTATTATGAATACTTGTGCTTTAGTAAATATAGACAAAAATAATAATATAAAACATAATTATATTATTTCTTTCATCTCTTATATATTTTAAGATTTTTTTGACCTTTAAATAGTATCAATTATCAAAATAATGATATATATATATATATATATATATATATATATATATATATATATATATATATATATAACGGTTAATATTAATATGATATAATTATATACTTAAAATTAATTATATATTTAACAACGTATTAACACTACGTGTTTAAACATCTCACTTCCCTTAAAACTTAATATTTCAATATACATATATTTATATAATTATATTGATTCTTGTCTTATTTTATCATTATACAAGATATTGTGGAATACGTAGTCCTTATGTAAGAATTTGTCCACTAGTGCACAAAATATTAATTAAATATAAATATGGACATGGTTTGGTGGAATCCATTCAAGAGAAAAAAAAAAAAAATTAAAGTGAAAAAATAGTTATTATGAAAATGATTAAATTGAACAATTGTTAAGTATAAAGATACTAGTAAAATACAAGTGAAGTCCATAAAGTAAAAGTCATTTTAACACTCAAATTTAGATGCCAATTGAATATAACTTCAACTTTGGTACATATATTTTCTTCCGCCTTAATTTGTTGAGATGTTTTCCAAGATTATTGTGAGAAATTCAAATTTAAACTTAAAATGGATTATATGCCAAATACAGTAACTTCAAATATATTCATTAAATTTGTAATAGCATTAACACAATTTCATTTTTCCAAAATAAAAATATTGGTTTGAAGAAAATTTGATTATATTTGGATAATAAAGAATGAGACAGTGATGTTGGTGTTCATAAAAAAGATCTGGGATGAGTGAGTGTTAGTATCTTCAATGGATTTGTATGAACTTTCCAATCAGAAGACCTTGGTGGTTATGGTGTTATATCAACATTACTCATCCATTTGTTCATTATAGTATTAATGCATGCTCTTCTGTATTCTTGTCTTCTTCTTCCTCACATAACTCTGCATGTTCTCTACACAACAAATTACTCATTCTACTCCATCATTGTGTTCTTCCACGACATTCTTTTTCATTTCAGTGGACCATTCAAGTTTATATATATTTAAATAAATAAAAATAACTCTTATAGTGAAGTACTTTATTTATATAATAACATGCTAGGATCTTACATATATAAATATATAGTACTTGTCAATTATTGGATTTGTTTGCTGTTTAACTTTTCTTTAAGAGATATATCCTCACAAAGGATGAGATGTCTCTTTTTGGAAATGGAAAAAAGTTTATTGATTCTTATTGTTTCATTAAATTTTAGAAATGCAACCATTAACTATTAAGATTAATTTTGTCACAACTATATTATTTAAAAATATTAGTGGAAAAAATACTTTTAACGACAAGATAAAACGGCGGTCAAAACGGAACCGCTTTAAAAAAAAATACGGTGACAATTTCGAAATTAAGTTCAACTATACAAAGGTGGTTACTGATAACAACCGCCTTCGTATCTCCATCTATCGCCCCAGAACCTTTTTTATTTAAAAAATTTGAATTCTGGAGGGCTACAACGGCGGTTGGAGGGCCCCAACCGCCTTTGTAACCCCTCACAGCTTTAAAAGTTTTTTCTTTTTTTAATTTTAATAGGGGCTATAACGGCGGTTAGGGGACCCCACCCCAACCGCCGTTATATCTCTCTGCAGTTTTTTTTTTAATTTTCAATGGCTATAACGGCGGTTGGGGCCCTCCAACCGCCGTTATAGCCCCTATTTTTCCAACCCCGCGCTTTCCCTTCCACTCTTTCCCTCCCCGCCACTCTCACGCCTTCGTCCTCTTCCTCTCGCATTCCACCATCGTCGCGCCCCTCGTCCTCCACCTCCACCTCCCGTTACGCCCCTCTTCCTTCTCCGCCACCTTGCTGTTTCGTCCTCCACCTCCACCTCCCGTCACGCCCCGCACCCCTCTTCCTCCTCCACCTCCACCTCGCGCGTCTTCCTCTTCCTTCACCTCCACCTCTACCGTCGCTCCTCTTCCTCCACCGTCACGCCTTCCTCGCCCACATCCATCTCGCGCCTCCCTCCCCCACCTCTACCTCGCGGCTCTTCCTCCACTTCCACCTCGCCCCGCTTCTTCCACCGTCGCACTGTCCACCTCCACGGCGCGCCTTCCACCCCGCGCCTCTTCCTCCACCTTCCACCTCTTCCTCGCGGCTGCCCCTCCTCCTCCACCATAGTATGTTTTTATATATTCTTTTTTAATTATTTAGATTTGTTGTTATATGCTTTTATTACTTTGTGAATTGAAATGATTGTTCTTGTATGCTTGGTTGTTGTCTATACTCTTATGAAAACGTTTTGGTGTTGAGTCCGATGACGTTCGATCCCCGGTAATTTGAATGTAATATTTACTTACATGAAAACGTTTTGATATTGAGTCCGGGAATGTTCGATTCCCGACAATTTGTATGTAATATTTGCTTACATGAAAACGTGTTGGTATTGAGTCCGGGGATGTTCGATCCTCGACAATTTTTGTCTGATATGTACTGACATCAAAACTTGTTGGTATTGAGTTCGGAGATGTTCGATCCTCGACAATTTGTGTTAGTATTTTAAGTTCGGAGATCTTAAATCCTCGACAAATATTTTGTTTAATTTCTGACTTGTATAATATGAATGATTTTTTTTTACTATACGTAGTCATGGATCGAAGTTGGATAAATGCAAGTCGAATTAGTGATGTTTATGAGAAAGTTGGATAAATGCTGACTATTCGTCATTGTCAAGACAGTTACCTGCACTAAATGAGGAAAATGACGTTGATGAAGTACATGTTACACGAACGGATCACAATGAAGGACTATGGGAGAACATTATAACACTTCTATAATACAAATAAGTAATGTTTATTTAATTGTTTTGGCTATTTAATGTTATATGTTATCTGAATTAGATATATGCTATTTAATTTTATGTGTTATCTTAATATTTCTTATTTTTTTCAATTTCAGGTCATGGCAGATTCTTCAAAGAAGACTAGGGAAGCCACAGCATGAAAGCTATTGCCATTAATCGTCTTGGTGGTGTCAAAGTCCCAATTGATGTAGATCCTCAAAGTGGTAGGGCTTCAAGCCCTAATAAGGCCCAATTTACAAGTTATTTGGGTGTATTAACAAAAGTCTCTATTTTGGTACCAGACTGGGATCATGTCACTGAAGTAGAAAAAGATCTAATTTAGCAGGATCTTTGTGTAAGTAACTCATTTAAAGTTTAATTACATGATAAGTTATGTTGTTCACTGTTTAATGACTTATTTATTTAAATTTTCAGACAAGCTTTGAGTTTGCAGAAACCAGCTTAGTCAGGAAGAAGATTATGTCATCAGTTGCTATTAAATGGAGACAATTCAAGGCCACCTTGACCAGTTTATATGTCTATGGAAAATACCAAGGCAAGTCCCCTTGTAAAAAATATGGAATTGATGAAGAGACTTGAGCACAATTTGTCCAAAGTAGAGAGGATCCCTCTTGGCAGGTTTGTTTTCATTTTTATTAAATCAAAACTCAATTAAATTATATGATGTCATAAATGGAATTATTTATTTTGTAGGAGAAGAGGGCGAAAGCACAAGAAATTACGCATAAGAATGTCGCCCCCCACTGATTGTCTCGGGGGGGTTATGATTTATTGGAAAGAAAGATTATGGATGAAAAGATAAAAAATTCATCTTCAAATGATGTGCTTTCTCCTCCATCCCCTCCTAGTCGACATGAGAAGTGGAAGTTGGCTAGGACTAAACCAGGAGGACAGATGACATCTGCACAGTCTCAGGAGATTGCTAGTCGGATTGTAAGTTATTGTTAATACTGTTTTCTTTGTTATTATTTAATGTTGACATATATTTTTATTATTTTATAGGATGATCTAGTGCAACAGAGCTCAGAGGGTAGTTTTGTGACTCAAGGAAGACAAGATATTTCGGTTGCTGCTATTGGGAGAGAAGAGCACCCAGGTCGTGTTCGGACTGTTGGGTATGGTGTAGGTGTGAGACAAATTTTTGGCTCAGCTCCCCGATCTTCATCTTCGTCTGCACCAACAAAAGACCAGCTAGCTCAAATGAGAGAAGAGCTAAAACGAGAATTAAGAGAAGAATTAAGACGAGATTTTGAGCAGATGCTCGAATCCATGGGCATCTCACAACAACACACTCCTATGCAGCAAGACGAAGTATTACCTACCCCTGGGAGAGTTAGCACAAAGGGTAGTTGTGCTGCTGAGGAGGACGACGAGGAGGACACAAACACTGATATTTCATATCGGTGTAAGTTATTTGTTGGAGATCCTCCTCGTTTAGTAGCGATTGGGAAAGTGTATGCAGCAGTTCGACGATCCACACAGTGCCACTTGGAGATGATTTTGCTGGAGTGGTTGTCGAAGAAGTTAGACATGCAGATGTCGAGGTGCCAGTGCCCACATCAGAGGTTAGATTTGTGGGAGAGGCACTTGGTACTTTTATTGTTTGGCCTACATATCTCCTCAAGGCCATTCATAAAAAACATGAGGTATATTATCATCATTTCTCTTAATGTTATTTAAATTTACACTTAATGTTATTTAAATTAATACATTTTGTATTTTTGGTTGTAGGACTCTGAGAGGAATCTGAATTCACCAGCACTTGGTAGTTTAGATTTTGAGCCCTAACCACCCCAGCAAGTCCAACCAATTGTGAATCCAATTCAGGAGTTGCTTAGGCTTTCCCACGACGTGTTTGATTCACCGTGTGCCATTGAGTGGTATCAGAAAGTATTTGGTGTGGACAATGGTGATATACCATTGTACTTATACATGCAAGACCTAATTGATATCGTGTAGGGAAACCAGATGGTAAACATTGTAGTCATTCAGTTATGGATGATGTAAGTAAGCTATAAATATAGACATTTTTAAATTTCTTTCAATAAAATTGTGTTCTTACTCATATTCATGATATTAAAAATGCAGGTACATAAATAATTTAGCTTATAACACTGGGAATGGTGATATTTATGGATTTTTGGAGCCCCAAAGTATACAAAGGTCCGGGAATAAAAAAATGGAATGCCAGACTTATATACAGAAATGGATTTCAGAAACCAGAAAAAGAATTTACTTTGCCCCTGTTATTCATGCGTAAGTTTGTTTTCTTTATATATATATATTTTAATATTCAATAATTTATAGAACATGACTATTGGATTAATTGTTTTAGGACCCATTGGCAATTGATGCTTATTTGTCCTGTGGATAACACTGTGGGTTAGTTATGTTCACTACATAAGAAGCCAAGTTTAGATATGAAACAAGTAGTTCAAAGGTATGAACTAATTAACTTTAAATAATACATCACTCTTGTTTGTATGATTCCTAAGTTACTAATCATTGTCAAT
>Ga0209489_103925_pt1 | contig 28267 bp, 13 predicted proteins | sample SiratrowhiteBW_FD_187527 | JGI IMG/M metagenome (GOLD analysis project Ga0209489, IMG submission 187527) | Root nodule microbial communities of legume samples collected from California, USA - Siratro white BW (SPAdes) (version 2) | ecosystem: Host-associated > Plants > Roots > Nodule | place... | reverse complement strand
TATATAATAAAAAAATAAAAAATATATATATATATATATATATATATATATATATATATATATATATAAAAGAAAGATATACAATAATCACATGCACAAACTTACCAACTACGATAAGAGATGTTTCAATAAAATTAAATATTGAAAATTTTATTTTTTAAATTATAAATGTGGAGACTTTCAAATCAACAGATTTACAATTCGTGATATATTTACGACAAGAAAAAAAAAACTTACTTATGTTAAGAACATCTTTCTAATGTAGAATTAAATATTAACCTAATGAAAAATATGCTTTATATAATTTAGTGAAGTGGTGTTAAAGAAGTTTGATTGTAGTGAGAGGAGGAGCCGTGGCTTTCCGAAAGAAATTTAATATAAAAACAAAATTTCTAAAAATAACTAACATTTTAAATATTTTAAGAAATGTTAGAACTAAACAATAATAAGACCTTTCTATATAAAAAGTATGATAAAAATTATTTTACGCAGCAGTGAATTAAAATAATAATGTTGAAAAAAATTATTATCAATAGACTCATTTGATTTACCCATACCCTTTATCTAGCATGTGTGCATGAACAACAAATTATCCACAATATATGAGAGAGAGAGAAGTGAATGAATTTCAAGTTGATATTTATTGGTGTGTTTACATATGTATTGTATGCAAGATCTATAATATCTAGCACTAAGTAACCACTTGTAACTCCACATTATTCCTTGTGTTATACACAATACTACATACAATTTCAACTGAGCTTTATTTTTCTCTTGACATTCTAAATAATGTCTATTCACATGTCTCTTTTACATTATTGCACCAACCAAGCTATTCCTTGAAAATGACATGAAACACCACAGGGAAACAGCTAGGGCACAAACAAAGCAAGAAATATATATATCCCAGGCCCAACCTATACACGTGTTCACTGCAATTTTTTTGTTGCACAACTAATTAAATCTTGCTAGAAGAATTGACAATTTTGTTTAAAGCAAGAAAAGAAGGAAGAAACAATTGGTAAACAACAATAAGAAGAAATAACAAGTAAAAGGGCATGTGTTTGCATATATTTTGGAAAGAGAGGGCAAACAAGTATTTTTAAGCTATACTCCTTAAAAAAATTTAGGAAAATGCTACCTAGTGATCATAATTTTCAAAAAGGAGATTTATTTGTTGATTTTTTAAGCAGTATCCTTAATAGACTTGTTTACAGAATTCAGAAAGGAGAGAGTAATGGAAGAATTGGAACTCAAAAAAAAAAAAAAGGATTAACATTTAATGTGTGTTTGGAATGACGTTAACAAATTATGTTAACGCAAATAGAGCTAATTAAGCCGATTTTTATGTGTTGTAAGGTGGATCTAATGACTCACTTAAACTTGGAAATCAAGGGAAGGGAAATAGGACATGTCTTGCATCAAACCCTCAAAGTCCCATTCTCCCATTCTAAAGTTTTCCCCTTGCCCATGATTTTCAAACCCAAACAAATCCTCTACAACTACGTTGTTGGAGGTTTGAACATGATGATCAGTGTTATTGAAGCAACTATTCTTGAAGTGGTTGTTGTTATGGCTTTTCACATCAATTGGGGTAGTAGAATTGTCCTCAATGTTTCTACTTTCTAGTGGAGGAAGGGAAAAGTCACTTTCTAACCCCATTTTATTAGGTTCCAATGCCCCATAACCACCATGAACAACAACCCCATCATCATGATCTACCATACCAACATGGGTTAAGCATGCAGCCATGTTGTCAAGGAAACCGGCTGCACCGGTGGCCATGTCATAACGGTTGGACAACATGGGAAAAGGGTCAAAGTGGTCAGTTAGTGTCATGTTGGCTTGCATGGATTGCATGGATGATGATGTTGACGAGGAGGAGTCCATGCACATGGTCATGAGGTCATGCTCATTCATTGGCATGATCCCCCCCATGACATCCCCAGGGTCTGATGAGTCACTGTTGTTTGGTGATGAAGTGTTGTTGTTGTTGTTGCTCATTTTCAACCTTTTCTTCAGTGTGGAGTTCCAAAAATTCTTTATCTCATTGTCTGTGCGACCAGGGAGACGTGCAGCAATCTGAGACCATCTGAGATTCACAATTTGGAAATGGTTAAAACCACAGAAAAGAAAAAGCCAATAATCAACATCCAAAATAGGTTACAATGAAAAGTGCTAACTCCATGCTTTTCAATGCATATACTTTTTTAACGTTTTCTTCATCAAAAATAGTACAACTTTGTGAATACTAAGCAAATTTTATGGTAGCTTCTGTTACATGGATACAGGCATCATCATATCAGTGTCTTATACAAATACAATATGGAAAATTTTAAAAAATTAAAGGCTCTAGCTAGCCTGTTATTATTTTTTTTAAAGCACAGAAAATTTGGAAAATAACATCAATGTTTTGTAGAATATTATTGAAAAAAAGTTATAATAAATTTATGTATGATATTGACTTTTATGATAATTATTTCAAAAAATATAAAGTGAGATTTCTAATTTGTAAATTAAATATATAAAATTTAAAATAATAAAAAAATGAATATACTCAGATATCACATTTCACAAGTAAGAAGTTTGATTAAGTTGGCAGCCAAAACTGAGAAAAATGAAAAGATAAAATCTCTAGTTTTTAACTTAAAAAATATCATTAGTTTTGGAAAAGAAAGTATTTAACTAGTAAATATGGTCAGCCGGCACATGTAGTTAACCTAGTCTGACTGTAGACATGTTAAAATACACACATACACACACATATATATATATATATATACCCATAATAACGGGTTAGTCACAAAATATTGAAGTAATCATAGTTCAGAGTGCGTAAGATTTATTGAGTAAGGAGTGACATATACGTCATCTCGTGAGCTTCAATAATTTTAGTAAATGAAAGTTGTGTTGAAAAAGTATAGTTGATATTTGTTATACAAGATGAACATGATGGAAGACAAGGCTCTAATATTTAATAATTGATGGTTAGAAAAGATTTTCAAAGATTTCTTATGAATAGTCAAATGTATTATGGGTCAGGTCATCCTTAAGCAGAAAGCAAAACCATGACAGTTAAGGCAAAACCCCTGAATGCTTTTAGGCTACGTCATTTTATGTAGTTATATATGTTCAAATTTTATATATAAAAACCTATATTCAGTCAATTTCTTTAAAAAAATGGTCCTGGTTCGGAGTTTCCCTTATACCTTTTACAAGTTACAGTAATCTTGAATGACATTAATTGCTTCAATATTGTTTGACTTCTTTATCAACGCCATTTTTTGTTCATCCATTATTCATTTTGATAAAAAGAAGTTAACCTTTTCAAAGCATCTCCAATGGTACAACCATGATACAATTGGTCAATTGATTTTTATGGACTATATTTACAATGTCACGTCAAATTCAATAAGTTTTCTCATATGATATTTAACAACTTAAAATAAATCTTATAACTGTTTTACCGTTCTTAGCAATCCCTAAGAGTTGTTGGTTATATAAGTAATTTTTCTCACATAAAAACTGTCATTTTTTGTGCAATTGGAGAAAAAAACTTGGTAAAATTCTTAAATTTACGTGCCATTTAATTATAAAATCCACCAAAAATGTTTAAGTGCTTATTTAAGGTAATACAAATAAAGATATGTTCTTATTGATAATTGGGTATTTATAGATTGAACTGGATGTTAATTATATGAAACTATATTAGAAGGAAAGGAAATGAACTTTGGCCTAACCAAGGTTTGTTTGCATTTTTTTTAATAAGAACATTTACAAGTAAATAATTAAACATAAATTTTATGTATAAACTATAATAAAAAAATTCATTTCATTTTTTCTGTGTGCAAACAATCTATACCCAAAATATTGCAATGCAAAGGGTAAGAACTTTGAGGGAAGAAAGTTGGCATTAATGCAAGGAAGGAAATGAAGTTTGATGTAAGAAAGTATATATAGCAATGCAATGAAAGAAATGAGTGTTATGAGTTGGTACCTATTTCCAAGAATGGAGTGCAAATGAATGATGAGTTCTTCCTCTTGGGGTGAAAATGCTCCACGTTTGAGATCAGGTCTCAAGTAGTTGATCCAACGAAGACGACAACTTTTGCCACACCTTTGAAGGCCAGCATTCCTAGCAATGTCACTCCAACACCCTTGGCCCTTAGTGATCATGTACCTTATCAGTTTCTCATCTTCCTCAGGTGACCACAACCCCTTCCTTAGCTTGCTCTTAATGCTATTATTGTTGGTGTTAATGGTGGAGGAGGTGGTGGTGGTGTTCACTTTGTCTTTTCCCATCATATCAGGTTTCCTCATTTGCCACAAAGGGGTGTGATAATGGAGTGTGAGGAGGGAGGGCTATATGAGATATATGTGAAGAAGCCCTTGAGGCCTTATGAAGTGGGTTTTGATGGGGATCTATGAGAAAGCTATATAGGTGAATGATGGTTTTGAGGGACAGAGAGAAGGCTTCATGGGGTGGGAATGGTAAATAATGATGATGATGGTTGTGGGGTTTGCTTAAAATATGAATATGAGGGCATATAGAGAGAGAGATTGTGTTTGTTTGTTGGTTGATAGGTAGAGTGGAAAACGGATTGGAGGGGGACCTCCTTAGCCAAGAGAAAAAGAGAGTGTGATGAAGAGAAAAGATGCTTGGTCTTCTTGTCTTTGACTCAATTCTTGTCTTTTCTTCATTTTACTTCACTCACAAGGTAATCATAGTCTTTTATTGTATGGAACAGAAACTATTTTGCTTCCACTTCACATAATGCTCTCTCTCTCTTTGCTCATATAGGTTTTAAACTTCAAATTCACGTGTGTTGATACTAGAGAGAAGAGAGAGACTGTGTTACCTATATGGTGATTTTAATATTATGGCCAAAAGTGTGGCATGCTTGACAAAAATGTCTGCTAATTTTCAATTTGTTTTGTAGTTGTGTGTAACTTACATTCCTTGCATGAGTTTCATTAGGGAGGCTAACCACTCATTGGCATACTTCTGAAGCAAACAATGTACACATCCTAACAAAGCAATGCCCTTTTCATTTTTTTTTTTTTATCATTTCCTTACAACCAATTATCTTGGTACAAGTAGAATTAAGCTCAAACCACCTTTAAGCTAAGTAACTAGTTCATTTTATTTTACAGAAAATATAGTTAACATGATGAAACATGACATACTTAGATGGTTTTATGACTTTGAGGTGTTAAGTACAAAAACTTTTGCTTGCTAATTCTTCAATAGTAAGTTTTAACCTGCAGAAGTTACTGCTCAATGATGATAGTTGCAATGAATTTGCAGTACTTTGAAGACTGTTATTAATAAGTGGTACTTGTTAAAAGTTGGTTGCTTCTTTAAAGATACTATATATGAATGAGGATTAAATGATGAAAAATTGTTAAGATTACTTAATTGTATGGATAAATTTAGGTTGTTTTACTTCATCTTTGACAAGGACTTCTACTTGCCCTTCAAGAACTGTATACGTGTACTTCTTATCCATAGTAACTACCTCACTTCATCTCTTATTGAAACAATTTTACTAAAATAACTTTACTTTTATATGTTGCAGATAAAAAGTTAGAATAAAATAATTATTAATTCATTAAAATATGGCTAACTTTTTTGTTAAGAGATTGAAACTACATTCATTTTGTCATGAAACTATTTTGGGATGAAACTTTGTTTGTTTTTATGATAACTAAATTGTTATGAAATCAAGATGACTTGCCATTCTGCATGTACAACATGCTAGAACCACTCTTCTAAGAAAGTAAATCTGGTACAGCTTTCATGTTTTTGCCAAATGGAAATTCAAACCTAAAGCTTAAGCTAAAAACCATGATAATTAGCAAGATCCATGTCACAAGATTTTTTCAACTATGTGGATAAAATATGGTTACATTCCATGATCCATCCTTTTCTCCCTGGCTTTCAAAGTACATTTCCCTGAGTGAGATTCCCTTTCCATTACCTAATTACCTTTGAGACAAGCCAATTATTTTGCAGAAAAATTTTCATGAACCTAAAATATTATATCTGTCACTGTCCAATTCAAAATCAGATACACATGGGGGAGTCTTTGTCAATTCCTGCATATTGCAAGGGTAATATGGTTATTCACTATTCCAAATATGTGTAGTGATTGAACTTACACAATCTTTTGGGGAAAAAGTGAAGCTGAAACCTCTCCATATATACTCAAATGTTTCAAAATCATCATATCTATCTACAGCTGTATAGGGAATAAGAGGGAGAAAAAAACAATGATCCAAAATCATCTTATAATGCTTGTTTTATGAGGGTGCCCTAAGCAACATTCTACTTTGTTATGAAGACAAGAAAATACAACTCATGTATGTGGTTTTGCATTACACTTTGTACTACATAATATAAGAATGTGTTACTAGAATGTTGAGGCCAAAAAGTAGTTGAACTTTAAAACGGAAAATCATGAGCTAAAAAGTGAGAATACTTGGAAAGAAATATGGAAGTACAAAGTCCAGGGGTTACCATAAAAAAGGGCAAGATACAAATTTAAAATAATCAAATTTTGTGATATTTTAAGGGACAAAAAATATTTTTTGTTTATTTATTTATTATTTTTATGATTTTACTTTTTTATATTATACGGGGGATACAAAACGGATATGCTTTTGTGAACAAAGTGATTCATGATGAAATTAAATTTTGGATTTTTTTAAAATTAATTAAGTTGGTTAAAATGTGTTTAAAACTTGAAAAATTTTGTTGTTATCATGTTTGATTAATCTCATTTTTTATTCTATATATATTTTTTTTAAATATCAATCAAACAGAAAAGGTGTGTTAAAGAAGTGTACTAATAGTAACACTTCTAAAATATTTCCAAACTTAAATCCATATTCTCTGGGTTCAATCATCCCTGGCTTAAGTGCTTTCGGCTTTTTCCCTTTCCATGAACACAAGTTAAAGAACGTTGGCTTAAGTGTACTTTTTTGTTGAAACGTAACGCTATAAGCTAAAAATTATTTTCCTTTGACCCCTTTTTTTGTCGTTCTCCTATGCTTTATTGAAGTCGAAGCACTAAACAGAGCGAAGTTTACATTCTAGGTATTCAAATGTTCTGCTGTTTAATTTTCTTGCATTGTAATCTAAATATTTTTATACCGACTACAAATCATCGTGTTGAAATTCATTTTTCCCTTCAATTTATAATTTGTTCTTAAAATTTTACTTGCAGATACTTAAAAAAGAAACATAATTAACAGCAAACATCCCACGTGTACATATAAAAAAAATACTCAAAATACCAAAAAAAAAAACAACCCAAGACTTTGTTGTGACAATTTGCCAATAAGCATACAAAAGAAATGCTCTGTGTACAAAAAATTTGTTTAGCCTTTCTTACTTGCATTTTCTCCTTTATTTTTGAAATATTATGAATTTTATCCTCCCAATTATCGTCGTTACTTTCCCTAATTGATCATTACCTATACTAATATTCTTTTATTAGCAAATGTATATTATATTTATAGATCTAAGATCTTCCAACTTATATTTTTTTATGAGAAAAGAATAATTAAATAAAAGGGAGTATTTGAAGATATTCCAATCCATGTATAAAAAAGTTGACCCATATATTAATTATAGCTTTTTCAAAAAAAAAAGACTCACCCAAAATATTTAGTTAACAAAGTTCCCGTTGGCATTCTAAGATCAACTCCCAAACATTTTTTCATCTCTAACCGTCTTTCAATCTTATTTGAACTTCAAAACTATCGTAACTTTGAAGTAAAAATATTTTTTTATTAATTTTATTAGTCTATTTCTCGACATTTTGTCATCTACTTTCCACAATAAGTATATTTGTATTCTATTAGCTGAATTTTTTTGTGATTGATATTATTTTTCTCCCTTTTTATGATAGTCTAGGTTCTTTGTATCTTTTATGCTTCACACAACTATTTGATAATTTGTTTAGAATGAAAATCATTCATTCATCTTGTGTCACTTTGTATCAATATTGTGAATCTGCATATACACTTATTCCACCTGTATAATCAGAATTCCTATACACATTCTTAATACCCATCCATTATAAAATACACATAAAGTTAGTACTTGTCTCCTCAAACTAGTAACAAAAAGCTTATCGTCTAAGCGAGATAAGATTTTCGTTCAAGCGAGAGAATTTTTGCTTAAGTAAGAGGGATTCTTGCTCAAGCTATTCTTTTTTTGAATTTTTTTGAATTTTTTTTCTTTTTGAAAATTTTTTCTTTTATGTTTTGATTGTTTGATTATTTTGTAATACAATTTATGGATTGAACATAATAGATAGATTTATAATTTCAATTGAATAGTATTGTTGATTTATAAATTCTTGAGATATTTGAGATTGAGATTGAAAATGTGAATAAATCAATGAGTAGAAATGTATGATATTGTTAAAGTATTTATTGAAGTGGTTAAGATCTAGGGATAGTATTTTTAGGAAAAAAAAACTCATGTCTAGGTCAATTAAGAGGCGCATTATTTAAGGATTCGTTCAATAACGATTGATATTTTGACTTTACTAGTAATATGAATCAAATAGATAAACATTACTAGGTGGTGAGAGTCGAAAGAGATCTAAACTGGGTGACTACAGCTTTAAATATAGCTGGCCAGAAAAGTCTCAGAGGACCTTGTCATACAAAATTGTTGATTCACTAATTTGGAGGTTGTGTAGATCCACAGTTTGGAATTGTATGACAGATGCATATCTCGGGGTCTATTCAATGCACGAGTCTTCCGAAAGTAGAGTCAAGTTTGGTTATATGTGTCAGAGTCATATAATTGAAATTGTGAATGAAATTGAGTGAAATATATGATTTTGTTTTCCATTTGTGATGATCGTGTGTTACACAGAAGCAGATGATCTTGTAGAGGAGCATATTGAAGATGTTTTGGGTTAAGCAAACTTTGTCAACTTTATTGATATTTTGAAAAAATTATCCATATTCATTTGTAATTAAGTTTTAAATTCTCAACATTTTGCTATATATGTATATTTTGAAATACAATAGATGTGAATTACTGTAATGTATGTATAATTATGATATGTTAATTGTGCTTGTAGAATATCTATTTTGTGGGGTGTAACATTTATGAATAAAGTTACACTCAAAGACATAAGGAAGGAAAATAGTTCTTGCTATTTTAAACAATGAGCAAAGATATATACACAATTTATACATCTTATAGGAAAGAAATATGACCAAAAAGTATAACAAAAAATTACAACATAGCAAAGTAATAACAAAATACAATAATGGAAAAGACAAAATCAGCAAATAACTATTGTGCAGTTATACAATCAAGTTTGTTGGTTAATTGTGTTTTTTCTTCTTTTAGCCTTCCACATGCTGGAGATTCAAATATGTCATGAAACACAAGCTTGAAAAGATTGAACGAAATAGTTTGGTAGGTAACATGTTAGTAAGCTTATGTTATGAAGAAACTTGAAGAAGATTCATGAGACAAAAAAGAAGTTTTTCCTGAACTAGGTGACAATCAATTTCAAGATGTTTGGTCCTTTCATGAAACATAGAATTTGTATCAATGTGAAGTGCACTTTGATTATTGCAACATAAAGCAACATGTAACAAAGCCCAGTACTGCACAAATAGACTCGGAGAAGACCACGAGGCCCAAATTACCTAATGTGAGGCTGACAGACTATGAGTGGGTTAGACACTAATATTAATAGTATTGAGAGAGAGAGAAGGGGGAGAATATTTTATGTTAACATTCTCTGACACCCAGAGATCTTCTTCTCGTTTTGAAATAATACATTATCTCTTCTCTGTGCCATTCTGTTTTGCATTATCATACGTGCTGCTTGTTTCATTTCTCGTGCAACCTATTCTCTTGTGTTACATTGGTGTTTTCATCACTCTTCTTCCATAATGGCGAAGAATACACGTTTCAAATATTTATCTGCACACATGACGAAATTATTAGAGACCATCAAACATGATCGACAAGAGAACAAAACTTGTTTTGAAACACTGGAACAAATGATGGATACATTACTACAACAACAAAGGACTCTCAACAATTCTGGGCAGCACCATGGTGAGGCTCATCCAAGGTTAATCCTGGCCCCAACAGCAACCATTTCAGGTTCGTAACATTAAGCTGGATTTTCCCGTTTTGATGGTACAGAGGTCTTGCAATGGATCTTTAAGGCAGAACAATTCTTTGAGTATTATAACACACCAGATGTTCACCATTTAACAATTTCTGCCATTCATTTGGAGAAAGAAGTTGTTTCCTGGTTTCAAATGACTAACCGAGCTGCTCCTTTTCATTCATGGCGGGATTTCACTCGGGCACTAGAGCTGGAATTCGGTCCTTCACCTTATGAATGTTCCAGATCACGACTATTCAAATTAACCCAGCTCACAACTGTCTAGGATTATTATACCCATTTCACTGCCTTAGCTAATCGAGTCCAGGGTATTTCTACAGAAGCGTTAATGGATTGTTTTGTAGGGGGTCTTAAACCGGATATACAATGAGTCGTGATAGCTCAATCACCTACTACACTCATACGTTACGTATCATTAGCCAAACTTTACAAGGAAAAATATAGTTCTCGTTCCAAAACCAGCTCACTTCAATTTCATCCTCGACCACCTCCACCGATTACCCTAAATCCATCCTCACAATCTATTAATACCACCAGTCTTTCTCCGTTACTTCCAACACCCCTACCAAATCATCACTCTAATAAACCTCCATCGGCTATAGTCAAACGCATGTCTCCTGCAGAAATGCAATTACGCAGAGAGAAAGGATTGTGTTACACGTGTGATGAATTTTTACTGCGTCGTATAGATGTCCCAATCGCCAGCTGTTACTGCTACTCATGGACGAGGAAGAAGCCATAGAGGATGCACTACCTTCGTCTGGAGAGGACTCGATAGACCCACCATTATCTTATAATTCCTTAAAAGGTTCACAAGGTGTTCAAACCATGAGGTTCGTGGGTATATTGAATGGCATGCAAATCCAAATTTTATTGGATAGTGGTAGTTCAGATAATTTTCTTCAGCCAAAAATCGCAAATTATTTGAAACTACCTATCACACCAGCTCCTAACTTCCTGGTATTAGTGAGGAATGGTCACTCATTGGTGGCTGAAGGCAAGATCCAGAAATTGGAAGTCTCCATTCAAGGTTATACGTTACACCTTCCTGTATATATCTTACCCATATTCGGAGCTGATTTGGTGTTGGGCGTATCATGGCTGGCAACATTGGGAGCCCACATTTCTGATTACAACACATTACAGTTGAAATTTTATTTAGACAATCAGTTTATCACCTTACAAGGCGAGAAAACCCAGCTACCACACCCTGCTCAATTTAATCAACTATGTCGTTTGCACCATACGCATGCAATTGAGCAAGTCTTTACTCTGCAACAGCTCCAATCTCAACCAGTATCGGAGTCGAGTTTGCCAACTCCACAGAATAGGCATGTTCAGTTGATTCCTATCGAGCAGAAATAAAGTAACATTTTTGTGCCACCAACCACATTACCCCCTGATCGTACGCACAATCATACTATACCATTGAAGGAAGGAGCACAACTAGTAAAAGTACGCCCATACCGTTACCCACATAGCCAAAAAAAACAAATAGAAAGCATGGTTCAAGAGATGTTGACAACTGGTATCATCGCCCCAAGCACAAGCCCGTTCTCATCACCGTCATTTTAGTCAAGAAGAAAGACGACACTTGGCCCTTTTGCACGGATTATAGAGCTCTCAATGCTCTCACCATCAAAGACAACTTTCTCATTCCAACTGTTAATGAACTGATTGAAGAGTTGCATGATTCTCGGTATTTCTCCAAGATTGACCTACGTCCTGGCTATCATCAGATATTGGTAGTTGTTGCAGATCGCCATAAAACGGCTTTTCGAACCCATAATGGACATTATGAATGGCTCGTGATGCCATTTGGGCTCACCAATGTCCCTGCTACATTTCAAAGCCTCATGAATGAAATTTTCAAAAGCTTTCTTAGGAAGTTTGTTTTAGTATTTTTTGATGATATTCTCATCTACAGTTCGTCGTGGCAGACTCATTTGGAACACGTTGAACAGGTACTACAACTTCTTCAATAGCATAAACTATTTGCCAAATTTTCCAAGTGCTCCTTTGGATTACGCTAAGTTGATTACCTTGGTCATACGGTTTCTGGCGATGGAATTAGCATGGAAAGTGCCAAGGTGACTATTGTTTTGAATTGGTCAGAACCAACAAACATTAAGCAATTGAGGGCCTTCCTTGGGTTGATAGGTTACTATCGTAAATTTGTCAAGAATTATGCATCCATCGCAGCCCCACTTACTAAATTATTGAAGAAAGATCAGTTTAATTGGAGTGTGCAGGCCACCTCTGCCTTTAATCAGCTCAAGAAGGCAATAATAGAAGCACTTATTCAAGCTTAGTGACACTCAATTACAGCTCAGCACCACTTACCACCCACAAACATATGGACAATCAAAAGCTTTGAACAAGTGTATCGAAATATATCTCAGATGCTTTGTTTATGACAATCCCAAAGCTTGGTCTACCCTTCTTCCCTGGGCAGAATTTTGTACAACACAGCATACCACCACAGTGTTGGAATGACCCCTTTCAAGGCAGTTTATTGCCGGGATCCTCCATCCATTATTAAATATACTGTTAGTAAAAAAGATCCTCCAAATGTGCAAGAGCAACTCTTACAACGTGATCACACATTGTCTCAATTGAAGTTCAACTTAACTAGAGCTCAACAACATATGAAAGTTGTAGCAGACACCAAAAGGAAGCATGTTCAATTTCAAGTTGGAGATATGGTACTCGTCAAACTACAACCATATCGTCAACACTCAGTGCAATTACGTAAGAACCAGAAATTGGGTCTCCATTATTTTGGCCCTTTTCCCATCACCGAGCAAATCGGGCACGTCGCTTATAAAACCCAACTGCCATAATACGCACAAATTCATTCAGTATTTCATTGTTCTCAATTAAAAAAATGTCAAGGTGATCCCCAAAAATCGTATGTGCCTCTGCCTATTTGCAATTTAGACAAATCCAGGAACCTTGAGGACAAGGCTTTGCTTGAAGAGGAGGCATTGTAACAAAGCCCAGTATTGCACAGATGGACTCAGAGAAGACCACGAGGCCCAAATTACCCAATGTGAGACTGGCAAACTATGAGTGGGTTAGGCACTAATATTAATAGTATTGAGAGAGAGAGAGAGAGAGAGAAGGGGGGAATATTTTTTGTTAACATTCTCTGACACCCAGAGATCTTCTTCTCTTTCTGAAATAATACATTATCTCTTCTCTGTGCCATTCTGTTTTGCATTATCATACGTGTTGCTTGTTTCATTTCTCGTGCAACCTATTCTCTTGCGTTACACAACACACCACGTAAGAAGGACCTATAAATTTTGAAGCAAATACAGTAGTCATTGAAGCTCGCACACAATCAAGGTGAGAGTTATACATTCAACCTTAGTAGAGGATCTAGAAACAGTGGATTGTTTTTTGGTTTTTCATGAAATCAAAGAGTTGCCCACAAAAAACGCTTAGTTATAGAATGATGAGTATTAATACATGTACTTTGTCAGCATCATTAAAATCAGATGATTCAAATGAAGATGTCTTACTAAAGAACCCAATCATCAATAGAAATTATGAAGTAACAAGCACTAATTTAGAATTTTCGTTTTCTTTTTGGTGTCATGCTTGCTAACTTATCTTGACCATGTTTAGGAAAAAGTTAAGTACTCAAGATCCTAGACTTATGAAAGGGCAAGGATTCAACATCAAAATTCTAATTTTATATAAGGATTGAATATTTGATCATGTAAAACAACTCAAAGGATTGAAATTTCCAAAAGGCAAAAACTTACAACATGAGCTACTTTTATCTTATTTTTACTATGTTTGGGATTCTTAAATGTGAAACACATACTTCAATGTTAATTCATATGATTACCTAGAACTAGTCTTAAGGTGGTCAAAATATTATATTACCAAGAAACATTATTAGTTTTAGTTGTTTGCCTTGCCTCGTATAAGTTAAAATGACCATAGTGCAGTTTAGGACCTTTTCTACACGACATGTTTAGTACTGTTATTTCATGCAATTTGTAATTTGTTATATTTGTTGTCACTTACCTGTCTAAACCTTTTCTCCTTAAATTTGGTCTCACCATTTGTTCTTAATCAAAATGTTTACAATTTCAAGCGCCAATTCTAAACTAACTAATTAGTATTTCAAGTTAGCAATAATTATTACTAAATAGAGCTAACCAAACCAATTTTGAACTAAGAATTCCAAGTCATTATTTCAAGCTCAAGCTAGCAATAACTTGAAGCTAACAAAACCAATTTTGAAGTAATATTTGAAGCTAACCCATGCATTCAATATTTGAAGCTAGTATTTAATACAAAAACTAGTTCCTTATAAGAAAATAAACAACCAAACCCCTGTACCTATTCAATGCAATAAGTTAGGAGAGGGAAACATACATGGTGAAAGAAGATAAGGGAGCCAGGGGAAGGTGCTCCAAGGGGTGGTGCAAGGAGGGGCAAAGAGGCGTGACAAGAGTGGTGGGAGGAGGATGAGGAGGTGTGACATGGGAAGGCACGAGAAGAAAAGAGTTTGGAAGAACAAGGCTCTCTCAGCCATGGAGGGAATGGAATAAAAGAGGTTCATGACACAGTAGAAGTGTAGAGGAGAGCAAGGAAGTTTGAGGAGTATTGTATTGAACGGATGAAATGATAAAGAAAATGATGTGTTTGCAAAAAGGAGGGAAACTATGCTTTAAACACCTTATTAGAATGTTACTTTCCATATTGATTCTACCTAGATTATATGTGGTAAATAATATTCTATATCAGATATTAAAAAATCAATGTAGAAAAAAAAATCTGTAAATAATTACCAATTTATTACCCCATCTTACCATATCCATCAAAACAAAGCATTATGATATCATATTCACTGAAAGAGGAATATATTATGAATCAAATAAAGTTCCAACTAATACCACAAATCAAGTAGCTTAACAGAACAAACAGAAAAAGCATCAAATTTGAAGACCCCCCTTAATCCCTCCACACATGAATCTGACAACTTCCTATAAAATTAACTATCCAATCTCTGTAAAGATCCACAGGTGGGTTATTCCACAAATAAAGTACTTAGCAGAAAACTATGCCAGAAATACTCAGAAGTTTTGCCTATGATATATATCAGTATTGAAAATACAAGGAGGCATGTCAAGAAACCTAAAAAAAATAACATGTAGTTGTGTTTAAAAGATGAAAAGTAGTGACTTCTCGTTAATTAGAATCATGACACTACCATCATCAGCAATACATGATAAATATGCTCCAAAATACAGAAAAACTACTACGTGTAAATTTCCAAATACAGTCTATCAAAATTATTGCCTAGTATACTTTACTTGGTGACAACACAGAACTTCTCTGTGACAGGCCACATTTAACATGAGACTTAGATTCAAAAGAATAAGGTAAAACCACATTTGACATGTTATCTCAAGCTTTTATCATGATGACAGTTGAGTGCTGATCTCAACTATAGGCCAAAATTGCACATCTGCACAAACTCCATATCATTGTCCACGTATTTGGTCCAGAGATTTTTGTATTGATTCAAAGCAATATCAAGCCAGGGTTTCATGTTTCCATTGTAATGAATCACTGCAGCATTGTTGATCTCATCCATGCTAATGCTGGGATTGTAACCCAGGCCAAGCACGTGCCAGGATTTGTCCAATGACTTGGTTGAGGAGTAGAAGGTGACCAAACCCGGTGGCAAAGTCCCCGCTTTCCACAAAGTTTGGTCTTCATTCTGATAACACAAAAACACATTTAGCAACAGCACAGAAGAATAGTTTCAGCATTATTCAAGAAACTTTTTCTAGCAACATAATAGTTTCATAGGCCCTATTTGCATAAGATTCACAATAAGCACTTCTTGAGAAGAAAATAAGAAGACCAAATGAACAAATTTCTCCTAAAGTTAAAGCTAACTTATGTACAAGTTAAATAACTCTTTGGAGAAGTTAGTTTATGCACATAAACTAATATTAACTTACAAAAAAATTAATTAATTTTACTTATATTTGTGTCCTCCAAGTACTTACTAAGAGGTTTATCCAAACATGGTCACATTAAATCAGTACCTAATCATTAGCACAGAAAAGATAACTATGAGAAGAAATTTACCAAGTTCTGCCAATACTGGTAATTATCTGTACACTTTTCCCGCCTCCAAGCATCAAGATTAAATATATTCATGCCATAGGCCCAAGCACAAGCTTTTGGATTGAATTTCTCCTTGATCAAAGGATGAGAGAAATTCAAGTAATGGGCATATCGATGGAAAGCCCCAAAACAGATCTCAACAGCACCATTCACCTTTCCATCCAAATCAATTTTCCACAAACCTGTCAAGTCTTTCTGAACCACAACATCTTCATCCAAAAGTAAGATCTTATACAATTTAGGGTACATTTCTGGCAAATAAAATCGAAGGTGATCCATCATGGACAAGGACTTGGCACGTTTCATGCTTGCATCATTTGTGGCATTTTCAGGCTGATTCATTTCTGCCGACTCAACTTGCCTCAAGATAGGGGCATATGATGAACTTAAGAATGCGAATTCTTCAACTGCTTTCACCTCCAAAAATGCACCCCCTTCAATAGGCCTCATCTTAAACCAAACCTTCATTGCCCCAACATTCATCCGGTTTGCAACAACATGAAAAACATGCTTCCATGGCTCCACTGCATTCTTCACAACAGATCTCACCACCACAGACACAGCTATTACATTGTCCGAGAATATTGCATAGTGATACAGAGTGGGATCTTCAAACTCTGGCTTGGGCCCTTCATCTCTATATTTCTCAGGATTTGAAATCTTCTCACCCATCAGCCTCATTGCCAAACAATGCAAGCTCTTGGGAATCGATCTGGCTGAAATCAAGCTCGCCATTGCCCCATTCTTCTTCGCCTTCGCAAGTGACTCATGAACAGCAAATATTGTATCCTTCAACTTCTGGATCTTCAACTGATTATCATAATTCTCTTTCGCCTCAACAATGATCATCCGAGCAATCTTCACTCTCTCCTTAACCTCCTTCTCAAACTGCTTCAGCACGTCTTCATCAATCGGACCATCTGACTCAAACAATGACTTTTGGTAAGCCGGCTTCAATGCAATATCCGAAAAATTGCGGGCCAACTCATCAAAAGTCTTCAACTGCTTAGAAATGTCAAGCTTGAGCTTCCTTGCATAAGCACCATAAGCATTCACCAGAGCTACGTGATCTTTAGCTTGCTGGTGTATCAAATCCACTCGGGTCCTAAGAGGGTCAGATTTCAACGCCAAAAAGGTTCGATGCACATATGCATTACCAGTGGTGGGAAGATCCTGTGACCAAAAAACACCAAAACCATTACATGAAACTCTTCAATTTTGTCAAATCATCATGTGGCAAGGTTCTAAGAAACGGTCCATAACCATGATTTTGGCCACAACACCAAGCTTTTCAGTCTCATTACAGTTTCCCAAAATATCAAGGATCAATCACAATCTCAACCACAATTTAAAACCTTTTCATGTGGGTTACGCTTTAAACTGAATCTACAACAATGGGTCGTCTCCAATTTCGCAAATCAAAAACGGGTTTCAATCAAAATGGAAAATTCGGCACGAAAACACTAAAGGGCAAGGAAAAATGCCGAAAAAAAAAAAAAAACAGAGCAACTTACAGATTCATCGTTGGATGTGGAGGGGTTGTTGGTGAAGAGGACCGAAAGGGTTGCAATGAAGAGAAGAGAGAACATGGCAGAGATGAAGATCCGGAAGGAGAAGAGGCCACGAAAAGTAGATCCACCTCTGGTTCCTCTGGAAGCAACCGCCATTGGATCTTGAACAGAGGAAGTCAGATCCAAGAATTGGAAGAGTGTGTGTGTGAAAAGTTAATTATGGGTGTGCTTTGATTGTTGTGAATTTTGATTTCAAGGGTGGGAATTGGAAAGTGGAGTTGGCATGGTTGTTATGGGCACAAAATCAATAGGAGGATGAATGAATGAATGGGACAAGATAATGCAATGAATGCAGAGTGTGTAGTTGTGAGATTGTGTGTGAATGAGTAAAGGTGGGTTAGTAATGTTTCTCAGCCAGAATGAATCCTAGGACAAATCTGGGCTCCATCTCAATTTTTCCTTTTTCATCTCTTCATTTTCATCAAAAAAATTTCATCTTTTCACCTTGGTGTGCAAAGCATGGATTGTTTTTAACTGTTATATTTGTCTTATGTTTTTACTTTAATTTCTATGTTTCTAAAATGTTTTGGAATTTAATGGCCCATGTAAAACAGTTTAAGTGTCTTTTAATCATAATTTAATTCTGATATGATTTTTAAAGTAAATATTGTAAAAGTCAAATTTATTATATAGTTTGTGATTACATTAAATTATTTATATGTAACTGTTTTCTCAAGTTTTATAAGATTGATCAATAAAAATCTATATTTTAATACTTTAATATGATGATTATTTATTTTATCAAATTTATTATATATAAGAATTAATGACTAGATAACAATATTAAAAAAAATACTACAAATTTATGTGGACATGATATATATCAAATTTATTATATATAAGAATTAATGACTAGATAACAATATTAAAAAAAATAATATAAATATATATATATATAATATATATATATATATATATATATATATATATATATATATATATTATTTGCATTCTTATAATAATACTTAAATTAGAAATATTGTTTGTTTTTATTTGCATGACTGAATGTATAAGGTTTCAAACATTAATTAATTTTAGACTAAAATACGCTAATTATTGACAAACACTTACTTTCTTCCCTTTATAGAATATTTAAGATTTTGTCACAAGTATTAACAATAAAATTAAATTTTTGAATTTGACAAAAAATATTATGTAGTCTCCTAATAGATTTTTTTTGTCTCTTTAATTAATTATTCATCTACTCCTAATATACTCATTGCATTGAGTATTGATTAACAGCAACCATGGAAAAAAATATTTAATACGCCGCTCATTTTAGAAAATGAGACAACTAATCTACCAATTCGATCTCATTAATAATTTAGTTAATTTAATATTTTTATACAATTATAATCACAAGTAACCATATATAATATATTCATTAATTTACAATAACTAATTTGAAAGATATACTTAGTTAATAGTGCAATTTTTTATGAAAAGTAATCTGGTTTCTGTTCAAATTAGTTTTCTCCTTTACTTTTCATTACTTTCTTTCCTATGCCAAAAGGTGTAATTTTTTTATTCATATTATTTATCTAAGTTAGTAACTTTATGCAAAATAAAACTAGTTATTAGTAATTTAATTCTCATTGATTCCTCTCCGGTAATTAACCACTTTAATTTGGTTGACTTGTGAAGTGAATTCGTGCCAACATATCCATTTTCTTTTGTTCAAGTTAGAATTGATGTTTGTTTTGACTAAACAAACCAACCAAATGGCTTAGTTCATACAGTTGACTTTTGATTAAAATTCTTACTTGAAAAGGACAATTTTACACATATCCCTAATGATGTACTTCAAGCAATAAAAAAACTAAATTAAGATATAGTAAAATTAGTTCATTTAACTCTGTTAAAAATGTTTTCGTGAGAAGGGACTGAGGTGTGATAATATTTTTCAAAAGTAACAACTTTTTACGTTAGCATTTTTTGTGGTTTATTTAGCAACAAATTTACTTAAAAACCTCCGTAAATATCACCAATTTCTTAATTAAAGATTAGTAGTGTATTGGTTAGGCATAATTCCAATAGCAAACATAAATGCTTTTTAAACTGAAAAAAAAAAAAGAAAATAATAAAACGCACCTTCCTTTTTATCAAATAAAATACCGAAAGGGCCAACTATTTGTCTTTTAATTATATGATTAGGATTTGATATTGATTTGTGTATAGTGATAATTATTTATTGTCCAACCTAATTTGTCAGTTCTGTTTGAAATTTAATTTGGACGAATCTAAATTTTAAAAAAATAGACATTATCATTTGTAGGACTGATTCAGATTATGTTTTGGGTTATCTTAATATTTTTTAAAAATATGATTTTCTTAAAACTATTTTATGTTAATTATAAAAATTGTCTTTTGTCGAAAAAGAAAAAAAAAATTAACTCCATGCCAATTACCAAATAAAATATCAGCCCAAAATTCAAATGGCAGTCCAAGTCATAAGGTTATTAGACTTTTAAGGCTTTTACTTCCTGCACCTCCACTTTTGAACCTACACTCCTACAATTTTTAAAATAACTATTTTATATTTTTTAAAGTGATTTCTGAATTACCTGTTTCAATTTTTTTTTCACCAAATAAAAAATGAAAATCTCTTAAATTCATGGCAAAACTGTAAGATGAAAATCAGTTGCTAACCAGACTAAGAAACCAGTAACTAAGAAAAAGGTTGAAATTGCATTAGACATCTCAGCAGAATACACATTCTTACACATTTTTAATAAAAGAAACCCCTCTTAATTCTTTAACTTGTATTACTGATTAGTTTTATAAAATAAATTTATCTTTTCATACAATTTCACTGAAAAGTAAATACTAACAAACTATATAGTATAAGATTCTCTCTATAGTTGTTATTTTACATTGAGTTATTAAGAATATTACAGTTTTTATAATTAAAATATTTGATTATAATTTGGCTCATAATTGACATAACTCCTAACAGTTTCTTTTTTACACTTATCCTTCTGTAAATCAAACTGATAAACTCAGTTCAAATTTCATCAAAAGTTATAACTAGTACATAATTTTCTTTATCTTAAAAGTATAGCAGCATTCAATGATGACTTGTACATATTAGATAAGTGTAGAGCCTCTGTGACCTTTGAAGTACATTAACAAGACAAAAGAGGGATATGTGTGAACGTGTGGACGATGACTAGAACATTTTTGTCGGTGATTATTCATATGTAACACTATATTTTGTTTTTTTGTTCTATCCACTACTTAGTTTTCTGACTTTTGAACTCTCTAGCCTCTGATGTGTGCAAACTTCATGACCATAAAAAATCATGAATAAACCAACTCATCCCATTTTCCTTTGCTTGGGGGAAGAAAAACTAACCACACCCACCAACCACCATGCCAACAATTAGTGCCTGAATTTTCTAGATGTTTCATTTTTACTATATTATCACTACTGATATGATATCAGTTTAGCAACAGAGTTAGATATAATCGATGTAAAAAGTCTAAATTTTTTAATTGATGAGTTATCATTCAACCAAACATCAAATAATATTTTACATTTTATCATTGAAGGGATGTCAAAAAGATACCTACAAGGCAAAAGAAAATGCAAGAAAGAGCTCAAACATTATTTTTTGCACATCATATATTATACTAGAATTGATTTCTAAGGACTATGTTTTGATCAAGAGGCATATTATTGTAGGGAAAAGGTGCATGGCAAGTGACAATGGGTAGTGCACAACTTGTGTTGGATCCCTATCAAAACTTGGGAAAGTAAATTAGCAAAGTTTAAGCTATTTTCCAATAGTATGCAGTCAAGGTAGCTCTGAAAAAGAGATAAAATAGTGATAACAATTTTAGTGGGTGGCCTGTCCAAATGTTCTCCTTTTTATGGCAACTTTTCCATCATTAGCCAATGACCACTACAGACACCCTTTTATTTCTGTGTCATGTCAAACTCTCCTCATCCCAATTCCACCTGACATAATTACCTCCATTATTTTACACAAATCATATAAGGATCATGTTCCCTTCTCCTTCATATATTCTTCTTATTTTCTTGCTTACATAAACTCTTTTATTAGTCCACAGTTCTGTGGATATTACTAGAACATGGTGAGGTCATGAAGGCTTTCTAATATTGTTTTCTCGATGGAATTAATCATCATAGTGTTTCTGACTCTCCCAACTAAGTGTCCAACAAGTTTTAACTATCAGTTAATCCAGCAGATTTATAGATAATTCTTCACCCTCTTTAAATGTTCATGCCGCAACATGACAAAGGCCAATGTTTTTCTTTTTCTATACAAAAAAAAATGATTTTTGCTGCAACGTCATACAGATAACTCTTCAACCTTTTTATATGTTTATGGCATAAGAACACAAGACTAATATTAAAAAAAAAAATTGACTTCAACTTGAAGATTTTTTACTCTCTTACTCTTACTGCATCATTCACAATCGCAACGAAATTATGACCATGACTTTTTGCGCAGAACACAAAAAAGAGAGGAAATTACTCATCAAGACATGTTATTGCCATTTATCTTTTCTTCTCACACAGCGCAAAAGAGAGGAAAAGACATGTTTTTTGACTTCTACATAGACATAGAAAGAAGAAAGAAAAAAGTAAAAGAAGATTAGATAAAGAGATGATAAAAATTTGGACCCACTTGTCTTGAAATTCAGCCAAGGAGGTCCATGTTGTTACAGGAGTTGGATTGGTTTGAAGAATCGGATCTGAGATATGCTGAGCTGCAAGGGACAACATCTTCAAAAGGGGTGAAGGAGGAGGGCCCAGGGCTGGGTATCTGCATGTCCCTGATCATCTGGCGAAGTTCTGAGGCTTCCTCTTTCAGCTGAGCATTCTCTTGGAGCACTTGGTCATGGCTCTCCGAGACATGGTTCAGCTTGTCTATGAGTTGGTGGTTCTCATTCCTGAGCCACATCACCTGCGACCAAAGCTCATCAAGGTGCTTCTGCTTCCTCATCCTTGACCTACGTGCGGATTCCCGGTTTGATATCATCCTCCTGTGCTTCCTCTCGTTGATGAGACTCAGCTGTTGCTCATCTGCTTCATCAGAAGTGGAGTTGCTGCTGATGCATGAGGATTGAGGGCTGAAATCATAGGGAGTGGTGTGGTTGTGGCCATATAATTGGGAAGAGAATCTTTGGAGCTGGAATGTGGGAATGTTGTTTTGGATGGTTGTGTAGTTGTTAGGAGGGTAGGGAGAAGGGTTTGAAGGGAGTAAATAGTTTAGGGCTGAGACTTCCCTTGTTTGCATGGTTTTGGTTTGGCAAAAAGATTGCAGGGTTTTGTTGGAGGAAGGTAGAGTGGTGAGTGATGGAGAGAGTTCAATTGGTTTTGAGAAGGAGGAAGAATGAGTGGGAAGAGTAGGTATTATATAGGGTGAGAAAAAGATGAAATGACCCCACTTCATCACAGTAGAGTAACAGTGTTCAAGTTTCAATGCCTATTTTACATTAATTCATAGCATGCATTCTCTTTTGTTAATTCAATGTTAGTTCATCAAATCCATCTTTTTTTGTGTTTTCTACACTATTATTCCATCAAAGTTGAAGTTTTATTGATCATATATAGTAACTTCTAATGCAAATGATGGTTCACGTGAAGTTCTAATTTTAATTTGGCAGCCATTTTACCAAGATGATGTTTTAAGACATAATTATTACTTAAATGTTCTATTTTGGTAACCTATGCTGACTTTTAATATAGAATTCTGCTAAAACAAAACCTTAATTCAAACCAGAAAACATTTAATGTTCACCATGCAGATGATGTCTTTTTGTGTGGGTTTAATTGGTTAGTTGCAATCATACTATCATACATATAATCTCTTTCTTTTTCTCCATAAAACAATGAATTCATGTATGTGATGTGCATGGCATGTGACATGTGTGACATGTGTGACATGGTATGAATGAGTGGTATGATGCACATGAGTGGCCCAAAGGGGTGGACGCAACTTGGGTTTGTGGATATAATCATTTTGTAGAAAAATATGCTTACATAAGAGAGACAGAGGTATTTGATATCATGGGAACTATAATTAAATAACTCTATTGGAGGACTGTTTGGTGAAAGCAAGAACAGGAGTTTTTTTTTTTAATTAAAAAAAGTAAGTTAATTATTTAATTCCAAACTGGTTCCATCATGGATCGTATAATTCTCTAATTAAATGACGTAAGAAAGGGTGTGGAAAAACGAGGCTGGGAAAGACAATTGTTGAAGGTGACTTCTTCCATGGACTAATTAACCAACAAATCAAACACCTTAACCAAAAACCATGTTTGTTTTAGCCATGGTTAAGCTTAAAACTTGACATGAGAAGGGAAAAAAAATTTAGGAAAATGGTCTTTCATCAATCCACTGTTTGATCATCACCACAAAGAAAATAAAGATATATAAATTGTAACTAAGTATAGATTTACAGGTACTTTTTTTTTAGTATTTTGATTCGTTAAAACTAACTTTTACCTCAATAATTTGGATTTATCTAATAAATAATCAAGTGTAAGTAAATGATGTTAGTTCTAGTGTGTATACATATATATATATATATATATATATATATATATATATATATATATATATATATATATATATATATATATATTTTATCAACGTCTAAATTTTGTTGCTTCACTTTTGAACACTTTAATTAGAGAAGGGAATTCGAATAATTTATATCAATCTTCTTCATATAATTATTGAGTTAAAATTATAATTTTAATTAGAAAAACACTAGAAACACAATAAAAAAAGCTAGAAACACTTGTATTACTATACTAAGTTTTAACAGAAAAAAAAAATTAAAGAAATTGTTGTATTTTAAGTGATTATAGTTATATACATTTATTTTCAAAAACATGATTTTTCTTTAAAATAAAAATCTTGCTGTTAGTAAATACCAAACCAAACGTTCTTCTTACTAATGTGACTATTTCTAGAGATTTCTTTAATTCAAATGGCCACCCACATTTAAATTAATTTCCATAAAGGAAACCCCATTTATAAATTCATGACTTGCCAAATTAGTAACAAGGAGATCAACAAGAAAGAAAGGAATTAACAATATTTTGATGACTCAAAAACCACTAATTATGGGGCCTCCAAAAACAATTTCAAGTGTATGGATTAAATAGAAGCCAAATGTTTGATGAGCAATATTCACTCACTTTTGCTTGGTGTGCTTGGTATGGTTAGGTACTTGGTACAAATCAACCTCTATTTATTTGGCTGTGGTAATGACAACAACTTGAATAGTAATCATAGAAAAGAAAAGAAAAAGAATAGATGGTTATTCTTCTAATACTACTATCCACACCAAAAGTAAGCCATAAATATGCTAAATGAATCATGATGCTGTGTTTGTTTTAGCTTCTAAAAAGTTACCTATGTTTCATGTTTTCGTCTTTTCTTGCATATTCCCATGGTTATTCTCCACAACCCACATGGTCCTCATATTGCCCTAATTGTGAAATAAATGGGGTCATGACGAGAGTAATAAAGATTTGAAAATAACTCTTATTGAATTCTACCACACCCTCCCGAGATAATACCTATCTCCTTTGTATAGTTATTTTTTATTTTCAAGAGATATTTTCTTTATAAAATCTTAGAAAACATAGATAAACATTACATTTGGAAACATTTTTTTAATGAAAAGAACTGAGTATTTGATTCATGATATATAGATTAGTGCTTCACAATATAACACCTTAATTTTTGTAGATATTTTGTTATGCAATTGAATTCTTATAATAATTTGTCTCTCAAATATATTAAAATACTCATTCTCCCAAATACTTTCACAAAAAAATTCTTAAATTTAGATCTATCATTCATTCCATTTCATATATGTTTAAATTGGTCATTAAAATAAACAAATGATTTTTTTATTACTTATTTGGTTCTTTATATATAGATTTGGTATCATGGACTTATGAGCGAATTCAAAGTATTATTGTGAACCTAAAACTTTAAAATAATAAATTTATGGTTATTTTTCATTCATTGTGTTTATTTTCGTTTCATATAAATCTTTCAACTCATTCTTAAATTTCTAATATTTTTTTATATTTATTAATATAGTAGTAATTATTTAGAAAACTATAAATAGAATATAAATCATTTTTTTTCATTTTATAATAACTGAACTAAAAGTTATGTTTGATCCTTCATTCAAAATATAATTAAATTTTTTTGGGCATTAATTATTTTTTATAAAATCTCAATTTTGATGAGTTATCTCTCTAATTAATTTCAATAAATAACATGTTAACTATATTAATGTTTTAAATTTTGTAGAGTCTAACTTTGCCGCGTATATTGAGCATTGGGTTATTGAATAAAAGTATTTTAGTTTAAGTACCACAATATATTAATAAATTCATTAAAAAAAATTAAACTTTGTTCGTTACCTTTGAACGTTAAAAAAACTGAAATTAAAACTTATATCATAAAAAAGGTCAATAACATATTTTTTTATAATGTCCTCTTAGGTTAGAAATTTGACTTCCATCTTTTAGTAAGAGTCACATGAAATTCATACCAAAAGAACGTAAAAAAATAAATAAATAAAAAATAGTGTATTACCAACATTTTTTTTTCTCATAGATTACACATACGTAGTTAAACTTAATAACAAACAAGCAAAATTCTCTTTCACAAGGTGGGGTACTACATGAATTATGATAAAATAATAATCAAAGCTTTATTTCTTAAACATTCTCAGAGTTTAATTCCATATTATTCAAATCGAGAAAACTTTATTACAAACATAATCTTAGACGTAAAACAAACAAAAAAGCATAATACTTTATCACAGATTATGTCTAAAAACAAATCATTGAAGTGTGTGTCTATCTAGGTACAAACAATAAAAAAATTCATCATTTTCCTTTATCAAGTCCTATATTAAGTTTTCTCAATTAATTAATACCCTAAAAGTTAAGGACATATGAAATTTGAATGTGATAAGCTCTGGTTAAAGGAGAGAGAGAAAAAAAAAAAGTCAGAAAAGTTTATAGTGGCATTGAGCAGTTGTTCACTGTCCAATCAGGTCGAGATCAACATGCCACGTGCCACTTCTTTGTACAACACACTAATACATATATTTATAAAATAAAATAATAAACATGAAGCATGCTTACCCTAATAGCAACTTTAAATTGTTCAAATATTTTTAGTGATCACATAAAGTTTTATAGTGATTGTATCTTCATTTTCTGTTTGAAGCATTCACTTGCATATGCATGGCATTATTATTACATGAACACACACTAAATTGGTATCCATGTAGTGTGTTGAAATTGTGATAAATTTCCCATAAAATTGGCACAAATTTAGTCATTGAATTGAGGGAAGAGATGATGAGAACTTGGTCTTAACCACTCAAGGAAGTGGAGAAATATTATGCATAACATATGGTTGAGATTAATGAGTAGGAAATGGTACTTGTATTGCATCTTCCACTAAACCAAAAGCTTAGATGCATTGAGAAGGATGAGTACCAAAAACTTCACTACACAAATGCTTTAGATCTGCACTTCCCTTGTGGACTCAATGGTCAACACTATCATTAGACAGATATAGACTCCCCTTTCATTCTTGTCTTCCCATTGTTCTTCACTTTATCACAATACCTCTCTCTCTTAATTTGTTCGTTTCCTCATGAACTTTCATAAAGACTAAAGGACTTTGTATATGAAATATAGAAGGGAAAAAATTATGTGTTTGGTTGCATGCTTTCAGTTAAATTACTTCGATTTTTTGAATTTTTTGTATTTTTAAATTGATAAATTTAATTTCAGTGTTTGGTTCCGTGAGTAAAGATTAGGAAATAAAACTATAGATAGTCAAAGATTACTGAATTTTTGTATGTCATAAAAGGATTACTGAATTTTGTCTGCAATTTTAAAAATATATGTAGATTTAATCCCTTTAATTGTGACCGTAACAAATGACTCTTAATATTAACTTTAAATGAAAGATGAACTAGTTTACATTTTTTAAAATTTGAAGCACTAAAGTTTTTAAGGTAAGAATTTTATAAAATAATTTAAAATATTATTTCTTGAGTATAGTTATTTCACTAGTATTTTCTTTTACTTACATCTATACTTTAATTATGATATTTTGATTGTGATGATAATATATGATTAGAGATACTAAAACGAGTTCCTTCGACTTGTTTCGGCTTTACTTGATATTGGTCTATTAGAATAGGTTGACCCATCGTAATTAAGTAGGTTTATAAATTTTGATTTGTCTCGTCATAGGACTATTTGAGAGTCAATCCACTAGCCTTTTTTTTTTTTAATTTTTTTTTTTTAAGTTTTTTTTTT
>Ga0209489_103923_pt1 | contig 28269 bp, 12 predicted proteins | sample SiratrowhiteBW_FD_187527 | JGI IMG/M metagenome (GOLD analysis project Ga0209489, IMG submission 187527) | Root nodule microbial communities of legume samples collected from California, USA - Siratro white BW (SPAdes) (version 2) | ecosystem: Host-associated > Plants > Roots > Nodule | place... | reverse complement strand
AAAATATATATATATATATATATATATATATATATATATATATATATATATATTCTCTACTCTTATTTTCTTTTGTTTATATGTATTGTTCTTTTTAACCTTTTAAGATCACATGCATTTTTATCACAAATAGGAAATTCATATTACAATAATGTCTCGAATTAGCTATCAAACTAAAGTATTAAAATGAACTCTATTAAAATCGGTTTAACCGACGTTAAATCCATACTATATTTAATATAAATAAGTTTTAAAATCTTTCAAATTGGAATAAGTTAAAGTCAACCTTTAAATCAACATTTTAAAAGAAAAAATTAAAATTTTGAAATGTCTGTTGATACGAGACTTTAAAGTGGACTTTAAGATTTAAATAACTTTTTAAAGTTGGTGTAGCCTATCAAAGATAGATAAATAAAATAAAATATAAAATGGTTTGTGTGAGTCTAATAGTTGATTAAAATCCTTAGTAATGTGAGAATAGTTGAGTTACATAAGACTTGTTGGTAGGACTCTAATTTCTAAAATCTTCTAAGAAAATCTTAATCAAAATGAGTTAACATATAAGAGAATGATATCATTGAGACTTTTTACTTAGACTTACACTTGAATATCTATTCAATTTTTTCTTCATTTGTTGGGAGAATCCGAGGAGGAAAAACCAGGGAGATCTCACACAATGAGAACAAAGTCAACCCACATAAGGGAATGACACCACCTTCAATCCAAAACCTTAAGACATTAGGTTTGTAGGTTTTCTTTCTTATATATTGCTCAACAATCTCATTTCTACTCAATGTGAAACTTAGACTTACACTTAAATACCTACTCAATTTTTTTCTTCATTAAGTTGATGACCCTATAGCCCTTGGAATTCAAACTCAGGACTACCAAATTGCTATGAAAAATTAACCAGTGTAGACTTGATTTCTTGAAGTTATTTGAGGTTCTTCCCAAATTTGATTGTCCTAAGAGAGACCAAATAAGAAAGGGTCCTTGGAAGCCAAAGGAGACATCAAAGTCAATGACATAGAAAGAGCGGTTGTTCCTCGCTTCCTCTTTTTGAAAGGCCTAGATAGCTTGGTTTCCTCTCAAATTAAGGAATTGGTTGTAAGGTCAAAACCTATAGAGAGTTGTTAGGGCATGTGGACTTCCTTATGAGAACCTTTGCAACCAAACCATCACCAAAATAAGCCACCACATGTTGAACCGCATCCCTTGTTAAGGAAACATTGTGGTATAAATTGGTGAGATTGTCTAAGGATGAATCCAAGTTCTTATCATCGGGCAGTTGAAAGCAGCAAACGGTTTAAAGGGAGGCCATTTCTATAACATCCCAAAATTTTGTAGTATTACAATATTTTTTTTAGATACAAACTAATAGTTTTTCAGAAGCATAGACTATCTATTATACTTTCAAATCATCTAATGCAATTTGTAGTTGTTATCTTCAAATTATAACTCTCCTATATAGAAACTAGACAATTAAAGGTTGAAAATGAGACACTAAACTCTTTTGAGCTTGAAGCTATAAGGGATAAACCATAATGCAATATACTTAAACTAGTTTTAACCCTGGAGTAGACAATCAATCATCTAGATTAAGAGTCATTAATCTAACCATGTGGTAGTCAAATGAACTCTAGATGGATCAATATAGACAAGCCATTAAGTGATCCTTAAACATTAGTTCACCTATTAGAGTGGAAAGACATAATCTTCTAAAGTAAAGAGTTAGATCATGTGTATCATCTCAACCATACAACCATACTAAAGATATCGTTTATCACTCTTCATTTGATAAACTTTTGACACAACCATCTAACATGATATTTTGGAGTAATAACTAATGAATAGTCTATCATGTTGGTCCCATTGAAATCATATAATCTCTATGACTTCGTCTTGCAAGAAATCAGAGAATATCTAGTACGTCCATTACAAAGAACAAGAATAACTTTGAACTTATTTTACACTTGTTTTATGTTTTCGTCTAGTTTCTTTTAAATCATCCCTTAATCAATTGCTAAAAAAAATAAACAAATTCAATTATATAATTAATTTGTTATCCATTTATGCTAATTAATAATTAATCAATTAAGAACTTAGAAGTATTAATTGGAAATTATTAACAGACCCAGAACTTATCTATGAATACCTTGATGATTTGGTTTCCTACAGATTTAGAATGAAGAAGTTTTCAATTGAAAAAACTACTTTACATAAAATAAACAACTTATTCTTAAAGAGACAAGTTTGGAAAGATAAATATTTGAAAACTTTTAATATGGTAGATAAGATCAACCTCATCTCTAATCATTTCACCATGTCACATCACATTATTACTATGATATTTATAATTGAACAAAACAAAACAAAGTGTGAGTATTCAACTAAATCATTGAAAAGAAACCATGAGTGATGATTACCAAACTTCTATAAATAGAGATCCCCAGATTGCACAAATTACCAAAAAATAATAAGAGAAATACATGAGAAAAGCTTGAAAGAAAATAAAGCAAGAAAATTTTACTTTAAACTCACAAGGTAAGAGAAAGATATATATATATATATATATATATATATATATATATATATATATATATATATTGTCTTTAATAATTCATAAATTATTGATTTTGTGATAAATTTATTATTGGTTTTATACTGGTTTTTGGTTGATGTTTATGATTTTACTGCACTTTCATGTGCTAATTCTTATGGTTCCACCTTGTGGAAGGGTCCATGATCATGTTGTACTTAATTGAAATGTTAAAACGGTGGAGGATTGAATCTTTAAGAATTAAATAGGTAGAAGTGTTGTATTGTATGCTGGGATATGATATTATTATTGCTCATCTACCTTAACTATTCATCCTTGTTGTATGAATATTACTAAAAAAATTTCAATTACTATTCCTGAGGTTATTTTGGATGATATTGGAAATTGTTATTTCCAAATATTTTGAAAAAGGTTACTTCCAAATGTTTTGCAATTACTCTTCCTATTGTTATTCCTAATATTATTTCATATACCAATTTTGAATGTCATGGTATTCTTGATTTTCAGTATGCTTATTTCACATCATCTAATGAAACTGTTTATTTTCACTGTTTGATACAATATTACCTTAACGCCTATGTATATCTCACTCTCTTACGCAATTTCTTTTATTTATGAATTACAATTAAATAATTAGATGGAGGCTCTCAACTGCCCTAATCCATTTAGGACTGATATTTCCATTTATTTCTCTAAGAACGAGTGGAATATCAACATAAAGACAATGGACTTCAAAAGAACAACTCAATCTATTATGATTTTCATCCAAAATCCAAGCATTCTCTTGATGTTGAATGGACCCGTAATGCTCACTTTCTTATTATCACCAATATTTTACAACAATAATTTGGTCAATCTTTTTTCACCTACAATTTGATGTACAACTAAGAAAAAAATATCAATAATATGAATTACTAATATATGTTTGTACAAATAAATGTGTATGAACTTATGTATGTTAAATCTAAGACTTATTTCTTTCTTGTAGGCTATGTTATATCATTGTTTTATATTATTATTAAAAATCCTTTTATTACTAGACAATTTCTTATTTTTGTAAATCTAGTTATTTATTTTCGTACAATCTAGTAGACTGGTGTATTAAAATCTAATCAATCATTCTTAGAATCTCAAATCATTAAATTACACTTCACCTATAGTCTAAGACTCAATACTATATTAGTAAGTCATTTTGGTAACCCAGATTTAATCTATCTATATCCTCTAATATGAGATTTCAATAATTATATATCAAGACTTACTTTCTTTTGAAATACGTTGTGCACATATTGGAACAAAGAAATTTCATGAATTTATTAAGTTGTATACACACTTAATAAATCTGAATATTTGCCTTTTTGAGTAATAAACTATTGTTATAAACTGCAAAAAATATAAGTACTATCTTTCACCTTGCAATGCATTTATTTCTAACAAAGAATCTAATAAGACGTTTAAATATTATTCACCTGTACTCTAAGTCAAAATTTTAAAATAATCATCCGGTTCTAACTTTATATAATGCTAATATGTCATTTATTTAAGAATATAAAATTATAATCATATATTTTGAAAGAGATGTCCCATCTTTGACAACTCTTCTCTCTTACGATCTTGTCCTATTGAAATTAAATTTTCATTTCAAATCTAAAGTAAAAAAGAGTTATATAACATTTTTTATGCAATTGAAATTTCATTTTAAAATCAATTTTTACACCTTTGTGTTGAAATTTTGAATCTACACCTTTGTATTGAAATTTTGAATCTACACCTTTGTATTGAAATTTTGAATCAATTGATTCGACAGTGTGATAATTGAATTTGGATTTGGAATTACAATTGATATTGGATATGGATTTACATACCATTGACATTAATATCAAAACCTCTGTTTTGAAACATAATATCATTTGGATTCATTAGATTAGTTTGTTTTATAATTAAATTTGGATTTATAATTGAAATTAATATTGTATTTGGGTTTAGAATTTCTATTGAAATTGATATTGGATTTAGATTTAGGTTTAGAATTACAATTCATATTTAATTTGAAACTACAATTATATAAGCAGGTTAAAAAAATGAATTAGACTGGACTTATTTTTAAACTGCATATATTTTTTTCTTCATACCAATAGTCAGCTGGACTAACGACATCAATTTAGTTGTACTATTAGATCGATTTTACAACAACATTTGTTTTGTTAAAATATTCTTAAAACGTCGGATAAGACCGACAACTATATTCAATTAATAAAATATTTGTTTTTGTGATCTAAAGATATTTTTGTTTTAATTTAATGTTGATACTACAATAACATAATTTAAATTAATATCGTCCACATAGTGTGGTTTAGGCTGATACTAGTAGCCTCTTATCCAAAAATCAACCCTAAATTGCATAACTTTCTTGTAGTATGGACTTTTTAGTTGACACAAGATTAATGTTAATCACATTATAGCATCGACTTTCTTTACTTTATATCTGTTTTTAATTGACACTAAAATCATGTTTTTTTTTTTATAACGCTAGGTAGGAAAATCACATCCTAAATGAGAAACTTGATGAAACATAAAATTTAAAGCTGAATTTACTTAAAAAGTAAACACTCAAAACTTAAACTTAATTAGATCCTATAAAATCAAATATATAACGTAAGGGTTGTTGTATTTTATTTTGACACTATTTTTAATATATGTGGGACTTTAGTTTTCTGGATTCTGAAAGAAAAATTATTAAAACTTCTCAGGGAGAAAGATTGGGATACATGGTTGTTGATGTAATATTCCTAGAACATCCATTTTCGAAGCTACTTTACGAGAACCTGCTACGATAATCTGTGTGTATAAGCATTCGTCATTTAGTTGTCCTTTTTCTATTCTAGATATAAATTGAAAGTACACCGCAGTTTGTAGCATATATGCCACCTTAACTTGTGATTCAAATGAAAATGAAAAAGGTGCACAAGAATTGTTGAAGAAAATTGTGAACCACGATGAATCCTGAAACATATGGAATACAGGCTAATGCTAGCTAGTGAGAAATCTCTAGATTTTCTTTTGTTTGTTTGTTTGTTTCACTTTTTATTCAAAACCATATCCAACAATGAATCTATACATTATGGGTTTTTTCATTGACTGTTATATATTTTAAACAAACATGTTCACAATTTTCTTCATTTAGTTGAACCAATATAATAAAAAAGCCAAATCCATTTCCAATTTCTCCTGGTCTTCAAAGGACCACTACCAGAATGTACCTAGGTAATCATCGAAAATAAATCGTTAGTTATGAATTATATATATATGTGGATATAATTTCTCAATTAACCCTATTTTCAATGGTCAATGTTAAATTATGTAACTAGCATGAATTTCTTAAAAAAGTTATCTAACTATTTAATAGAGAGAGAGAGAGAGGCTGTATGTTTAATATGTAGCTACAGTAAGAATCATGTCATCAAGCGAACTATATCATTTAGTTTTTTTATATTCGTTTTAACGATGTGTTTAAATAAAATTAATTAAAATACATAAAGTGGAAAACTCTTTAAAAGAAGTATGCATTGAAGTATTGAGGTAAAGTATGAAAGTTTTTTTTTATTCATATATTGAAGAATTAAAGGAAAGTGCAGTTTTTATTTATTTATTATTGTTTAATTAATGTAAGATAATAATTATATTATATTTACATATTCAATATATTTATTGACATAAATAATTTTTATTTTCAGTATTCCATTTTAATAGTTATGGATATTTTTCAATATAAAGTTACAAATAAAATTAATATACAATTCTTATTGATTGATTTTTTTTTCTACATGGTATCAAAGATTACCATTATTAGAATTTTTCATATTTTTTAGAACATTGTTTATAATTTTTCTCTACAAATTTGCTAGAAATATTCACATAAAAAGTCTCACAAACACAAGAAAGATTTTAATAATGAATGATTCATTTTAGTGATAACCTCAAATGAGTATAATAGAACTAGTAATGGATCATAAGTTTGTACATTCTAATATTAAAAACTTTTCTAAATTCATAGTTGAAGTAATTGTGATTAAAAAATATTTCAATTTGAGGAGAAATATTTAAATATAAAAAGGATTCACACTTGAATAGAAGGTCATTAATATTCAAATATAAGTTGAAGTCTCGTATTATATAGAAATTACAAGTTGAATAATATATAAAAGGAAAAAATTTTAAACTTTTGACGTATTATAAGTTTAAGATCGTGTCATATTAACAAATTGTGTCTTTATGTGTTGGGACTGAGTACGAGTCTTTGTAAGATGTGAATTTATAATCTTCTACCTTAGTCTTAAGGGTTTCATAAGATAGAAGATCTAATAAAAAAAATATTTAAAAAATGTTATGTATATGTATATTATTTTTTTATATCATACTTTTTTCTTGTTTCATGCCTATTTTTATCAAAATAAAATGTGACAAATGATTAGAAAATACCATTTGTTTGGTACTTAGTCTATTCTTGTTTATTAATTTTTATTTAAAGAAAATTATGGTGTTTCATTTATAATATAATATATGTAAGAAAAGAAATTCAGAAACATACAACTTGAGTATAATCTTGACGCGCTAACTAGTGTAGGAGAGAGGAAATTTGTTTTTCTTTAAATAAACGTACCTCTACATTTTGTAGTAATCTTGACAAAATTTAAGAACATAACAAACTTTGAAATATATAATAACAAAATTAAATGACAACTATCAACTATATGTTTATTATTAATCTTATTAATAATAACATCTTACAAGTTCAAATAAAAAAAAATATTTTTTATCAACAATAAAGAATATTATAAATAAAATGACAAAAAAGATTGTCATAACCCGTATATAAAAGTAAAAAATAAAAAGAAGAATCCTAACATATCCTTAAGTATGGTTCATCGCTACTCAAATACCTGGATAGAAAAACACACAACTTGTAGAATCGTACAAGAAAAGACCACAAGGCATAAAACATGCAAACACAGAAGAAAAAAAAGCAATGAAAAGAGTTCCCATGTTGATCATAAAGAGCTAGCCAACATTCATATTACCTGGTGTAACTCATGACTTGCTTACAGACTCTAAGGCCTTGTCTTTGAACCAACAATTTTGCTCAGTGTATACCTATACTTCATTTTATAGCATTTGCAAAATTTGAAAACTACTTTCAAGCAAGTATAAGAAATTCTCGATTTACCTATAGATAATTACATATGAATTTTTATTCATAAGTAAATTCAGCATTACCTGCAAATATATTTCATACGTATCTTATCTACAAATTTTATCTATGAAAAAAATCCGTAGGTAAAATTACATACATATCCTAATTTGTAGATAAATTTGTCATTACCTACAGATTTTACTTACAAATTTGTTACTTATGAAAAAATTCATAGATACCTACGGATCCAAATCTGTATGTAATTATATACAAATTTAAATTTATAAGTAATTTACTTACAAATTTTTTTACAAATAATATTAATAATTAATTTTATTAAAGTTAGTATTATTAACATTATTAATATTTTTAATATTATTATTATTATTTTAATATTATTAATATTATACTTACTAATATCGATAATAATAACAATTATAATAATAATAAAAAACTGATAAAAAAACATATATCATCAAAAAGTTGATATTAGTATATTGTTTATGAGTTGTGTCAACTTAATAAATATTAAAAATAAATAAGTCAATACTAATTGCACACTAAGACAATATTTTTATTTATTAAAAAGATTAAAAAAAATTAATGTTTAAAAATGGTTAAGTTGACACTGTCTACTACTTAACGATATTTTACATTTTTTAACTTTTGTTTTCTTAGTTGTGTTAGAATTAATTAAGCTACCTCTAATAAATCAATATTATTATTTAGAAATTAATTTAATATTTTTTCTAGTGATGAGAGGAACCGAAAATTCTTGTAATTATCTATTACGTTTATAACCTAATATTAAATGATTTTTCTCGCAACCAATATCTAACCTATATAATAGACTCAAATTATTTTGATTTTTTTACAACATAATAAAATGAAACTAAAATTCAAACTAAAAAGAAGTAAGGTAAAATTTCTTAAATTAATTAAAAAAATAAGAATTTATATGTAAGGTTTACTCTAAAATATGAGAAAATGATACTTTAATATTTTTTTGGAGGTGTATGAAAACAAAGATGAGGTGAATATATATATTTCGTCCTCGTCCGATCCTAAATTTTAAAATTGAATATTTTATGTGTCTATAATTACGTTCTATTAATATAGGTACTTTTTTTAATAGGGTAAATTTAACCAAATATAAACTTATTTATTATTCCTAATAATAAATATTCTTAATTTTTTTAGGACAATTGTAAAAAATTGAATAATTTTTGTAGAACAAGTATAATTATATTTGGATTTTACTCACATGTATAAATTGCTAAACCTAATAAGTTGCATAACCCTAATTAATCATATGGCTTCAAAACATATTTTTAACAAAAATAATTTTTTAAATATAAAAGTAAAATAAAAGGAAAATATCTTCCAACAACAATTTTGAGTTCTTAAAAAATAATCTTTAAACAAATTACATGAATATAATAATATTTTTATACTTAAAAATTATCTTAATTTCACATAATGCAAAACAAAGATCATTCGTTAGTTATTCACACAAGTAACTAACACGTTCTTAAAAATGTTTAAAAAGAAAAAAAAAAGAAATATATTGTAAAATGTTTGATAATCAATATGTTAAAAAAAATAGGTTGAAATGTAAATACTTTATAATTTTTATTACAGTCAGTTAAATCTGTAATAATATTTGAAACAAAAAGGGTTAACATATTTTTTTAAAAATTTAAAACATTCAAAAGATTTAATTTAAATATGGAAAAATAAAATGCAAATTTATTTAAATTTGATAAATTAAAAACGTTTCTAAGTTAGATATACTTTTTCAAAATTCTTACATTTATTTAACCAATTTAAATTTAAGTTTTTATTTTAAATTATTTCAATATGAAACTTAACATTCATTTATTTACCTAAGTTTTAACATTTTACATATTCTTAATCACATCTCTTATAGTTTTTGTAGATTTATCAATTCTAGTAAATACTTTATGCTACAAGATTATAAACAATATATATATATATATAGGAATAAAAAGAAATATTATTTTCTTAGATAAAAATTACAATTTTTTTTTGCATTAAATATGACAACTGTTAGCCCAATAATTATTGTATGACGCACACCGACTAAACATCGATTAGAAAGTGACCTTTCTTTGGGTCGGTTTTGTCTTACAATGCCCCTCCTTACTTTCTTGGCGTTGACCTAACTAAGTTATTTTGAAAAAAAAAATTATTCTTTTTTATGTTTATTTAATAATTTTTTCTATCCTACATATTACTACGCAATAAACCATTTTTAGTCCCTTTTATCTTTTATTTTACTTAGTTATGAGTATTTTAATTTATTATTATACCATCAAGAATTTCTCCAACTCAATCATTGAGTAATGTTTTAAACTATTAATTTGTAAGTGAGATACTGAGTCAGTACATAATGATTCGAATATCAATTTTTCTGGAAAACATGTCTATCTTAATTAAATTATTTCTACAAATATAATTTGGGATTCAACTCATGAAAATACATGTTTTATTTATTCTTATGGTTTATTACTCTTAAATTAAGAAGGTGATATTAACCAATTCAAAGAATATAAATAAGCATCTAAACCACCACCATAGCACAGACATTATGTAATTGAAAATTTATAATAAATACATATCTTTAAATATAAAATCTACGTTTCGTAATTATAACAAATAATAATAATGTTGGGATTAGAAATTTATATATTTCATTTGATCAGTTTAACTTTTCTAAGTTTATAATTTTATATTTTTTTCCATCTTTTAGGATAAATAAATATAAAGATATTTATATATGTAAAAATGATATATTATGTATGATATCATTATGATGATCACTTCTGCCGATAAAAAAAATATGATCACTTCTACTCTCGTCTTAATAGTTGTTTATCATTATTATTATAGAATCATTATTATGATCACTGTAACTATAGTTTGTTTGTATATCTTATATCTTATATCATACATGTCACAATAAAGATAATGATAGTTACATAATCATTACAATGATGATGTAATTGTAAGAAAAATGACTTGATTTGGCATAATAAGGAATTGTTTAAATTTCAGCGATTGAATTTAATTAAGTTTATTTTAAAATATAATTTCAACCATATATTTTTCATTTCAGTTGCTTTATTTCGTATATTTTTATGAATCTATTTGTAACTAATACTATGCAAACGATTAATCTTATAACACTCTACCTAGTTAGGTTATACTGCGAGAGTTTCAAGTATATTTAATATGTTGATGATCCAGATATTATGGTAATATATTATGTTACTTTTGGACTAGACATCCTTTTATATTTTATATAACTCTTTAATAACTAAAAACAATATTATTTTATTTCAAAGTCTTATTTATCATTATTATTTAAATATAATATTTTATTATTAAGACAATATAACACATGCTTATTTTCCAAGCATGGTTTCTAATTACCTTTTTAACCTCAATGGTTGTTGTCCCCTTCATACAGGTCTTATTTCAATACTTTAGTTTCGTAAAACCAAATCTCTTTTTAAGAGTTAAAGAAAAAAAAGTGTCCAATCCCAATGTCAAATCAATTTTAAAAGTTCTGAAAACTTCTTAAGTTATTATTAGATAAAAATGAGAGGGAAAATACGGCTTCATCTTCTTTTAGTTCTCATGGGACATGGAACGTGAAATATTGCCAAATTCTCACACAAAGTATTAATTATAGAGAAATCGTTTCAATAAAGACGTATATAGTAGCAATATATTTTTATTATTTTAATATTTTAATTATATATATATATATATATATAATAAAATGTTAATATTTTTTCCTTTGTTCAAAACGAAGTCTCAATTAATACTATCTATATCTGAGATTCTCCAGCCAGTTTAACAAATGTTTGATATGCGAATTTGAGTATGTCAGTTTTTACTTCCGTAACCGTTGAGTTTGTTATTTTGATTAGAAAAAATGATCAATGTTTCTCAGCTCACTCTATCACAAGTAGTACTAACTGATGCTATTTATGTTACCTTATCATCCACGAGTGTTGGTAACTGTTGGGATATCCATTATTTGACATGTGCTGGGCAACATAAAGCTTATTACCCATCCCTGTTACATATATGGTCAATGGTGAAATCATGATATAGAACACTTTAGCTAGTTTGTCTAGTAGAATCTCTTCTCTCTGTTTTTCTTTCTTTCTTTCTTTATAAAACAAAACGCAAACTCTGAAACGATCGAAATCAACTGAGCCTGTAAAACTTTATCTAGCATGAAAAATGACGTTTTGATTGCCCTTTTGGCATCGCAGTATTCCGCACAGTAGTGATGGGGTTATGGTAAAATACGAATCGACGAAAATGATGATTCTAGAGATTTCCGCTTTAAATTTGATTATAGTTAGATAAAGAGCTGTGCCCCCACCACGTTGCTGCCTCTATAAAAGCCAAGCTTAACTCAAACGGATCATTCATTGACTTGAAAAGCCATCAAAGCAAACGCATAATTCTTCCACCCATCACATTTCCTCATTTCCGTGAAACCTGCAATAGCGGGAACTCACTACGTGTGTATGGAGATCATTGCTCTTTTCTTATGCATTTTCCTCTTCTTCTCGTCACTTCTTTCCTATCCCTTAATAAAGAAACACAAGAAACCCCAACAAATAACTAAGCCTAAGCTTCCCCCTGGCTCAATGGGTTGGCCTTACATAGGAGAGACCCTTCAACTCTATTCACAGGACCCTAACATCTTCTTTGCTTCTAAGCAAAAAAGGTTCTTGATTAGCCTCATCACATGATCATTTTTTTTTTTTTTCCTTTTTAAGCTTTCTTTTGCATGGAGCTTAAACGAACATGGTGGTGGTAGTGCTAACTTAGTTTTACGCTTTCTTAATTAATCAGATATGGAGAAATCTTTAAGACACACATACTAGGTTGTCCATGCGTGATGCTGGCCAGCCCCGAGGCTGCACGTTTTGTGTTGGTGACTCATGCTCACTTGTTCAAGCCCACATACCCCAAAAGCAAAGAGAAGCTAATAGGCCCTTCTGCATTGTTCTTTCACCAAGGAGAATATCACACTCGCATCAGGAAGCTGGTGCAAACTTCTCTTTCTCCCGAGAGCATTAGAAAACTCATCCCAGACATCGAAACCGAGGTTGTTTCCTCCTTGGAATCGTGGGTTTCCGCTGGACAAGTCATTAATGCTTTCCAAGAAATGAAAAAGGTTGATATGATGTGTTTCGTGTTTGTGAATCTCATTTTGCTGTAGTAGGAGTAGCAGTGGGGCTGCTTTCGGTTTATATCTTGTCTTATTCGATACTTTTATTGCATGGCGTTGAGTTTTGTTTTCATTTGTTGATTCCTTATTAATTTTCTTGTCACTGGGTCCTCCATTACTGTGTGGTGATCGGGATTTCACAACTTTCTCTTTCTTCTTTGCAGTTATCTTTCAATATTGGCATCCTCTCTGTCTTTGGTCACTTGGAACGCAAATATAGAGACCAGCTTAAGGAAAACTACTGCATAGTGGAGAAAGGGTACAACTCTTTTCCAAACAGGATACCTGGAACTGCATACTCAAAAGCACTTCTGGTAAGCTTTAGTCATGCATTTATGATAGAGAAATGTTAGATGTTACTACTGAGAAATATTTACATATTTGTTGATATTAATTTTTGTGAGTCTCCTTCTCTCGATCACGTTTTTTCATTAAAAATTTTACTTCAAAAGATCTAGTACGGTAACAATCAGACTGACTGCTTATTGGTCCACTGACATACTCTTTTAAACGTGATTTTTGTTATGGATAGAAATATGTTAAAAATCACAAATTTTGTGAATCTTTCTTCTTGTCAAATGAGTTTCACTCACTATTTTGCATTTGTCTATAAATTTGAGTAGTTTATTAGGAAAAGTGTGTTAAACAGTGTGATAGTACTGGTCTGAGAAAATCATTTGAAATTTGGGATCAGATTCTGTGTCATTTTTCTCTGTCTGATGAATATTTTTTGACATGTTTTGAAGGCAAGGAGGAGAATCAGAGAGATTATAAGCGAGATCATCTGTAAGAGAAAGGAGCAGAGATTGGTGGATAAGGATCTGTTAGGTCACTTGCTGAACTACAAGGATGAAAAGGGAGAAATGCTAAGTGACGACCAAATTGCTGATAATGTAATTGGGGTGCTATTTGCAGCTCAGGATACTACAGCAAGTGTTCTAACATGGATTCTCAAGTATCTTCACGATGACCAGAAACTTCTTGAAGCAGTAAAAGTAAGACTGGTTTGTCTCCCAAAAAGATTTTGCAAATCCATGTAGGCCACCACAAAAAAAGTTTGGCTAATTAATGAGTCAACGAAACTGTTTTGCAGGCAGAGCAGATGGCAGTATATGAAGCTAATGAAGAAGGGAAGAAGCCATTGACATGGAGTCAGACCAGAAATATGCCAATTACTCATAGGGTGTGTATTTTATATAAATACTGCTGTAAATATCATGCAAAACGATGTCTTGGTTTAATCTGAAAGCAAACTTGGATCTTGTATATCTTTGCAGGTAATTTTGGAAAGCCTCAGGATGGCAAGTATCATATCGTTTACTTTTAGAGAAGCTGTGGTTGCTGTGGTGTACAAAGGTAAGAATTTGAGACGGAATATTCTTTTACCTGTACATTTCTGGGAATTTTAATCCTCAAAACCTTTTACTATTTCCTACGTTATTGCTAAACTGTTCTTTCGTGCAACTGTTAAGGATATCTTATACCAAAGGGTTGGAAAGTCATGCCACTGTTCAGGAACATCCATCATAATCCAGAATTCCACCCTTCTCCTCACAATTTCGACCCATCAAGGTTTGAGGTACGTTATTATGCTGCGAATAAATTACTGAAACAAATATTTGTTTAGAAAAGCCAATCCCTTTATATTCTCTGAACATGTATTTCAATTGTATATGGCTGCAGGTTGCTCCAAAGCCCAATACTTTTATGCCATTCGGCAATGGAGTGCATTCTTGTCCAGGAAATGAGCTTGCCAAATTGAACATGTTCATTTTAATTCATCATCTGGTAACAAAATACAGGTAAAATTTCAAATTGAGTAAATAGTATATCAGCAGTATAAAAAGTGTTTACATTGTTATTTGAATGTGCACTAACTGTGTTGAATTATTTGGATGACAGGTGGGAGGTTGTGGGGGATCAGAATGGAATCCAATATAGCCCATTCCCAGTTCCTCTGTATGGTCTACCAACAAGATTTTGGAGAAACCAATGCAATCAAAGATGATCACATCATAAAATCTTCCTTTATTCATCATATATTAAACTTTTGGAATTCCTTGCCACCCCAACTTCATATTGATTGCTCCTCCTTAACCCAAAACAACCTCACCTCCTATTTTAAAGCGAGGACCCAACATTGGTCTCTTTTCCAAGTAACATCATGTTTATCCTATTTGTAAATGGTGGCATAGCTTAGTACAATTAATTAGTCTGAGTGTGTAAGTTGTATCAATAATAAATGTTATCAACTAATGGTAATTTAGTTCATGATCTCTATTCACGCTCCTATAATACAATATCATATAATATAACCTTTTGTGTATCGAAAACAAAGTCTTGGATTCTAGATTATGGATTTCAAGTGGACTAGGCGCTGTATATGGTCCCCCTATAGTACGAAGTTTAGCTTCATTGGTGTCCTTCCATCTCACTTCTCGAACACCCGTTGACAATTTAAACTCTTAAAATAATGGGGTATGAGATCACAAACATAATACTAAAATGGATTCACAACTTGCACAGTGCTTAGAGTGAAGAAAACAAATCCAGCACCAATCTCGTGTAAAATTTTACATAATGAACTCCAAAAGGCAACGTGGCCCCCTTCGCATGGTTGATCTTTCATATTGCTTCACGTAGTAGTCACAAGGTGTGACTATGAGAAAGCCATGTGTTGGTAGTTGATTGGCCGGCTGAAAAAGGAGATGCCCTTAGCCAGAGTGATTGTAAACCTTTCTAGGGCATGAAGGTTGTTCATGTTTGGTGGTGATGCGGGGACCAAAATAGTACATAAAAATTATTGGACCTTGTGGATTGGTTGGAGATTTTGAAGCGACTGATACTGTTCCTTTCGCATTTGCACAGTGGACCAAAAGTAATTTTCTGAAGGGAACCCTCCATTTTTGTTGTACCAATAGTTTCATATACTATTAGCAACTACTAGTGTCTTTATCACGTTTCATATTCATTTTACGATATTTTCTCTCCCTTCCCTTTGGATTGTTCACTGCGATGTATCTAACAAAAAGGTAATTATTATTATTACTACTTATAATAATGTGTTACATAGGCCTAAACTTTCATAAAGCACTAAAGGGACCTCTCCTAAGCTTCTTTACATTCCAGCATCTGATTACCCTTTCCTTTTATCTGATTATGTCTGTGCACAAATTTATTTCGTGCTTATACTTTACAGTACTCTCCTGATTGTGGTCCCGAAAATGGAATAATTTCATTGAAGGAGTTTAACTCATCACTACCCAAAATGTTTGTGAACCTCAATTTATTTCACAATATATGTGTATGAGAAAATTTAAAAGAAAAAGAATGAAAGAGAGAGAAACATTAATATGATTTACATGAAGACAAGCTTTCCAGATATTTTAAAGATGACTAAAATTGATGGCAACCAACAATAAGAGAGTCAAAAGTTTACAGTGGTGAAAGAGAGGAAGTGACTGTCTAAAACATAATATTGAAACTCAAAATTTGATGTGTATGCAGATTCAAAACTCGTTGTCGAGATCTATACGACAGAAAATGTTTTTGTATCAGTTCATCGTCGGTGGTGACCCTCCTGAAGAGGTTTACAAACCTCACAAGGAATAAAGTAACGAAGGTGTAAACACAAGGCCAGAGCGAGAGCAAGAGAGAAATATATACATACATATATATATATATAGAGAGAGAGAAATCCATACAACAAGGGCGGGGTTAGCATAACAAGAAGAAGAGAGCGAGAGAGAGTGAAGGAAGAGAGAAAGACAACGATGATAATGAGTAAAAATGAATTCAATTACAATAATGACTAAAGTCAATTTTTTTCTTGATTATAAATTGTGACTATGCATCTTCGGATGCGCGTTGTAAAAACATGGTTTTACACTAGTGAAAAGACAGCTAAACTAAGGATAATAGGATATCATGATCATCCAAAAGCTAGTTTCCTTAGTGAAATTCAAATGAAACCACTTACATGAAAAACTACATTATAGGAGCAAGGCTACTTAGAAAGGAGACATCTTGTTTTATTACATAGCAAAAGTATGTCATGAACCATGTTTTGTTAACAATATTAAAGATGAAACCGGTTTTAAAAGTATGTAGGTGAATCTATACACATCACATCATTCTATTGTTATATGCATTAATATTCTTTCAAGTTCATTACAAAAAAACAATTGTACAACTATGCATCCACATGACAATGTCAACGTCATTATTTGTCTGTGAGGTCATATTGTTAATGTTGTCAACATCAAAACTTTTTTTAAAGTAAGAGCTCATCCCACACTCAAGTTCTTTTAATTTTTATAGCACCTCAATTTTGTTTGCATTTTAAAAATTATGTACGTATGTATCAAACGAGGCATATCTAGTAAAAAAATGATTTGAGAGTAAAACAAGTAAATATGATATAGAGTAATCACTCATGCAATTACATATACATGATAATGTCACGTAACACTATCAACATTTTTATATATTCATGTACCTACCTAGATATTAGTGTTAGATTCATATGAAACTCACATTAGCTAGATTCATATTAATTAGGTTTCAAAACAACATTATTTAATATTCTAAACTATCAGATAATAATATCGTTAACTCTAATTGATCTTGTAAATCAGTCCACTTTATAGAAAGTACTCACTTAATTTTCTCAATTTCTATTTTCTAAATACTTATCACAATCATCACTAAGCTTTTATTGACTTGAACATCGGAGAATCTTCTATAAGTAAATTTGATGTCAGGACGTCGCTTGGTCACAAATCGTGACGAAGTTACTAACCCCACTATAGCAGGAACAACTAAGAAATCCACCTTGGTTGGCTAGGCCAAGGCTATTAATTACCTCTTATTCTTATAAGAGAGCTTAGAGGAAATACGCATAAAACTTATACTATAAATCATTTTTCATTCAACTTGTGTCAAAAGGGTTACATGAGTACATATTTATAATAGTAGGGAATGGGGAAACTTTCCTAACTTTTCCATGTAGGACTTGTAAGATACCCTAATTTTGTCATATAGACATGCTCCTGCATCATTCTCCCCTCGTTGGAAAAAGCTCGGTGTTTTCTTCTGTCGAATCTTTGTCTTCCCCATAATAAGGTGATAGATCAACTACATTAAAAGTGGATAACACTTCATAAGTTTCGGGAAGCTCAATCTTGTAAGTATTATCATTAATGTGCTCCAAGACTTTAAATGGACCATCTGCCCTAGAAGACAACTTATCGCGAGACTGAGGAAATTGCTCCTTTCTTAAATGAACACAAACCAAGTCCCCTTCTTTGAAAATGACTAATCTTTTATGCTTTGTTGGCTTGGTTTTGATATCGCGCATTTTAACATAATATCTTTTGTCTTACGTCCTCATGAAAATTCTTGATTTTCTCAGCACGTTCATAAGAATTTAAATTATACTCTTGGAGAGTTGGCAGTGGAGAAATGTCTAGCAGACTCAAAGGACGTTGATCATAAACCACCTCAAATGGGCATTTTCCTGTTGTCTGAGTGACAGAGTTATTGTACGAAAATCAGCTTGTGAAAACACAAGATCCTACTGGAGAATATGTTCGCAAAAAAAACTTCGTAACAAATTACCCAATCTTTTGTTGACCACTTCTGTTTGGTCATCTGTCTGTGGATGACTGACAAAACTAAACTGCAAACAAGTTCCCATTTTCCTCAATAAAGTTCGCCAGAAGTGACGCATGAACTTCACATCCCAATATGAAGAATTGTTTAAGGGATACTATGCAGAAGCACAACCAATACCATGCAGACACACAACCTCCTTGAAGTATAAGTCAGCTATGTGAGAAGCATTATTTGTCTTATGGTAAGGTATAAAATGAGATATTTTGGAGAATCTGCCAACAATCACCATAATAGAATCCTTTTGCCTTTGGGTTTTTGGAAATCCCAAGAAAAAACCGATGCTAACATTTTCCCATTGAGCCTTTGAAACGAGTAATGGTTTGTACAAACCAATGTTTTGATTTCTAGATTTGGCAATGTGACAAATTTGACATCTATGAATATGTCGGATGACTTCTCGCTCTAGTTTTGGCCAATAGAATTTCTCCTTTGTGAGAGTCAATGTCTTGTCCTTCCCAAAGTGTCCAGCTAATCCACCATCATGAGTTTCTCATACAATTGATTGGCGCAATGAACATTGAGGGATACATGGTTAACTACCCCTAAAAACAAAACCATTATGTAGAAGAACTAACGATATGGTTGTTTAGAGCATACTTTCCAAACTTTCCCAAAGTCATGATCTTCCTCATATAGCCTTTTTACAACTTTAAAGCCAACGACAATGAATTGTAGGGTGGAAAGAATAACATGTCATCGACTTAAGGCATCTGCGACCTTATTTTGAGTGTTTGCTTTATGTTTAAGAAGAAATGAAAAAGACTGAAGAAACTCACTCCAAGATGCATGACGCCGATTCAACATCTGTTAAGAGTTACGATGTTTAAGAGTCTCGTGTTCAATATAAAGGATGAACTCTCTTGAGAGAAAATAATGACTTTAATGGTTTAACGTCCACACAATTGCATAGAATTCCTTATCATAGGTAGAATACTTCGTCTTAGTATCATTAAGTTTTTCATTGAAGAAAACAATTGGTCGGTCTTCTTGAGAGAGGACAAATCCAATTCCAACATTAGATGTGTCACAATTAACTTCAAACATTATATCAAAGTTGGGAAATGCAAGCATAGGGACTGAAAATATATTTTCCTTCAATGCTTCAAAGCTTTGTTGTGCTTTAATATTCCATGTAAAAGCATTATGATCAAGGCATTCAGTAAGAGGGGCAGAAATAGAGCTAAAATTCTTGATGAATCGATGATATAATGAAGCTAGCCCATGAAAGCTCCTTATGTCATGCAATGTCTTTGGAGTAAGCCAATTCACAATGGTGTCAACTTTGCTATGGTTAACTTCAATGCCTTGACTTGAAACAACATAAACTAAAAAGACAACTTTGTTGGTGAAGAAATAACACTTTTTAAGGTTAATATAGAGTTTTTGATCTCAAAGAACTTCAAAAACTTGATGCAAATGTGTTAAGTGTTTATCATGCACTTTATTATATATTAAAATATCATCAAAATAAACAACAACAATTTTTTCAATGAAAGGTCGAAATACTTGGTTCATCAGACGCATTAAAGTGCTCGGCACATTAGAAAGGCCAAATGGAGTAATTATCCATTCGTACAACCCATCTCTGGTCTTGAATGCAGTCTTCCATTCATCACCAGATTGCATTTGAATTTGGTGGTAGCCACTTCTTAAGTCAATCTTGAATTTGAATTTGGTTACTTGAGTTTTATAACCAAATTATACCACTACACTGCAAGAAAAATCGCATTTACCTACAGCAAAAATCCGTATATAATGAACAAAATTCGTATGTAATTCAAAATTATCTACGGATTACATACGAACAAAAATCTATATGTAATATGGTCGTATGTAATTTACATACAGATATTACATATGGAACATCCGTATGTAAGAATAAAATACTTTTTAAAAAATAATTTATTATTAAAATTATTATTTATTATATTTCTATTATTAGACTATATTATTTACAATTATTAGAATTATTATTATATTTTTATTATTACTAATTTTATTATTAATAACACTTACATTATTATTCACCCCAAAGGGTTGATAGGAGGATTGGAGTCCAAGTCCTTCAGCATATATACACAAGTCATAACCACTACACCAAAACTAAATTTGTAATCATATACTCATTAATAATATTCTATCATGACTTTTGTAATTATTATTTTTGTCATATTAATAAGTATAATATTAATAGTGTTAAAATAATAATATTATTATTATTAATATTAATAATAATAGTAATTATATTAATAATAATATTCATGATCATATTAATTATAATAATAATATTAATAAATATAATATCAAAATAATAATAATAATAATAACAATATTAATAATATAATATTAATAATACCAATACTATTATTCTTAATAACATCAATATTAAGACTAAATATAATAATATTATTAATAATAATATAGTATTATTATTAATGATACGATAATAATTAAAAATAATATAGTAATAATTAAAAATAATAATATTAAATAATATTCTTAATCATATAAGTTAATGATAATAATAATAATAATGTCGTAAATAATATTAATAATATAATACTACTCATATTAATACTATTCTTATTAACAATTTTAATATTAATATTAAAATAATATTATTAATAATATTAATAATTATATTATTATTAGTATTAATCATATTAATAAATAATAATAATATTACTGTAATAATATAATAATAATAATAATAAGAATGAAGGTAATAAAAATAAAATTAAATATAATATTGTTAGTATTCTTAATTATATAAGTTAATAAGATATATACATATATATATTTACCAATTTTAATAATATTATTAATTTTTAATAATAATAATAATAATATTAATGTGATTAATAATAATAATTAATAATAATATTAAAAGTAATAATAATGTTGATAATAACAATTATAACTTTAATAAAATTAGTTATTAAAAAATTAGTAGGAAATTATATATGGATTTGGATATATATGTAAAATTCGTATGTAAAATCTCTATGTAATAAATCCGTATGAAAAATTAGGTAATAAATCTGTATGTAAAATCAATATATAATAAATCTGTATATAAAATTTGTATGTAATAAATTTGTATGTCAAATCCGTATGTAATACTAGATTTACCTACGGATAAAAATATGTATGTAATAATTTGTGTGTAAATCAAGATTTTCTTGTAGTGTTAATTCTTGTTAATTTGGTCTAATAAATGAACAAGACGCACTTGGGTCAAGGAGAGTAAGATTGGAATCCATGAGAACCAAAATAAGGCCAAAGTTGAATGTTTGGGCTGAGAGAAAAACTGTACAATTTACTCCGTGCTAAAAGACTTTTGTTGGGCGCGTACATCACTTACTTGACATTTTTAAACTACATTTAAAGAGGTTACTACCCTCTCATCATGTAATTGATTTTAGTGTGTGTGTGTGGAATATCGTTTGTAATTTGGAATTAAATCAAAACACCTAATGAAAACTTGTCTCTAGGAATAGAACATGATTTATTTGTTGTCTTTAAGACCCCTATGGAGAAAGCAAGATTTGTTTATAAATTTATCAAAAAATTAATTGTTAATGGGTAAACTTAGGCTCATTCACCTAAGGGATTAGAGTTGCATATTATAGTGGGTTAACATTGATATTAGCTTGAAAAGAATATAACTGATTTTATGCATAAGAGTGGGGTTTGATGAAGTTTAACCCAAGCAATTGCATTTCATATTACTCTTAATCTTTTTCGCTAACTACAAATCTCCTCGATCCTCACTTTCGTCTTTGCACATAGTGTTGCCACTAAAAAAGCTAACATGGTCTAAAACTTTCTTTTGTAACATTCTTTTGAGCCTAATGTATTTTTCCTCCTTTCTTATTTTGAAAGCTTTCCTCTTCTAGCTTTTGATTTTGTTATGCGAAGTTTTATCACACTTCTGACGTTTGTAGTTATTCTTTGACGAGCTTTGATCAAATATGTCATTTCTTCTATGACACCACCGTTATGTCCTCTTTTTCTCCTTGTGACATCCAATTCTCGAAATCAATAAGATTCCCACATTCCAATTCTAATGATCCTGGAATACCTTTTGCATAGATGCATTCGATGAATAGTCTTCTCGTATGTTTACCAAAATTTTGCATGCTCTCTTGATGGTATTTCTTCTTCGAATAAAACCCAATAAATTGTACCATTTAGCTTCATCATCTTTTTTGCTTTTGCTTGAATAGGTAGTCGAACCCACACTCTCTCAAATTCTAGTTCTTATCATTTCTCAATTGCTTTATCCAGTAACACTAGTGTGCCAACAATAACTATGACTTTCACAGAGCATTCCCACCTCAAAGGCGAAACGGAAGCCCAAAACACTTGACTCGAGTCCTTCTATTTCTGATAATTATGTGATTGTTCTATGTTGTGATTGACTCAAAAATGATTGATAACCATTCGTGGTGCTCCTCAATGACCTTTTCACATATTTGTCTAGTTATTTATGTATGATTACACTTATTTTGTTTTATTTGTACTTTTTAAAAAATTATAGTTTAATAGATTATAAGTATTTTATTCCTATATTTTTCAATTGATAATTGTTGTAAGAAATAATAATTTCAAAATATTAAAAACAAACATTCAAAAAATAAAAAGACAAAATAATTACATAGAAAAAAAATTAAAACTATTACCGTTACAAAATCCAAAATTTATTTAAACCTTTATCTACTTGTTTACTTTTTTATGATAAAAAGCTTGATATAAAACTATTTTATAATGAATTGTTTTACTACTTTATTCTTATATTAAAAAATTTACAAAATAATACGAAATAATTCAAATAATATATAAACTCTAAAACTTATTTAAGCCAATACGATATAATCTTTTAAAATTTTGACTATTCCAATAACTTTTCTATCAGCTCTCCTATTTATTGTTTTGCCGCCAAACTAAAGGCGTTAGGAGCCAACTCATTTCCTTTTCTAAATAAATTACAATTCTTTTAACTCAAACCAACTCTATGTAAGTAATTCTAATGGACTTTGAAAAATCAAACAAATAAATGAAAATAATTTTAAATTAAAAGTTAAGAAATATATTTATTTATTTTAATAATTTAATTCCTATCTATAAAACTAATTTTAGTTTTATAAACAATAATTATATATACATAACTTATAATGCGTGAATATTTTTAATAAAATATATTTTTAAAATATTTTATTTAAATGTAAAAATAATTAGTATTTTATAAATAAATGAATATATGAAAATGTAGTTTGACTTGATGTAATGGATATAAATCAATTCGGACTGTGACGCAAACAGATTTTGACAAAACTGTCCAGACAAATTCTTCCTCCACCCCCGTATCCTCTTCCTGCACTCCCATATAATTTTTTTATTTTATAACTGTTCTTCATGAAATTATATAAATACCCCTATCTTAATAAAACCCCTCTCCTTCTTAACCGGATGACCAGGCCATCCGGTTTAATTTTTTGAAAATAAGAACCGGATGCACCCTCCATCCGGTTCACAATTTCAAAAAATTGTAAACGGATCGCCTGGTCATCCGGTTGTCTATTTTGACAACCGGATGACCAGGCCATCCGGTTTACAGTTTTTTGAAATTGTGAACCGGATGGGGGGTGCATCCGATTCTCATTTTAAAAAAAAAAATGCAACCGTCCGGTTAAGAGAACCTTCGTCCGGGTAAGTCATTCGCGACTTCCGTTCCTTCGTTATTAAAAATCTTTCAATTAATCCTTCATAGAAGCATTAGGTAACCAATTTGTGATGTTTATTAGCAATTAGTAGGTGATATTGATGATTAGAGTAGTTGATTTGGGATTTGGGGGGCTGTCGACGGCGAATTTGAGGATTTTCTGATCTGTTGGGTTGAGAACCGGATGGAGTCGTCCGGTTTGTATTTTTTTTTTAAAATGAGAACCTGATGCACCCCCATCCGGTTCACAATTTTAAAAAACGAAGGAGAGGGTATTTATGTAATTTCATGAAGGGCAGTCATGGAAAAAAACTATATGGAGGTGCAGGAAGAGGGTATGGGGGTGGAGGAAGAATTTGTCAAGTGTCCAATTCAATTTAGACCACAATTATTTTTAGTTGGCTCTTGCTTCTTGCACCCTTTAATTTTCGACCCGCACCCTCTTAATTGCTTGAAATAACCTAATTATCCGTATATTAAATACTACATTTTTTCTTTCCTATCCTTCCCCTACTGCTTCCACGTCTTGCAACTGTGTACTCCTTCTCCATGGGCTTCTCCTTTACATATATGATTTTCTTTTTCCCCTCTCTAGTTTTCCTTAGTTGCTACATTGTCATCGTAGGTACGTAGATCAGATTATATTCCAAAATAGACTTTTCAAAATATGTTTCAAAATAAGTAGTTTGAAACATATTCTCATAATACACTTTCTAGAACACCTTTTTAGAATATGTTTTAAGAATTGTCATTTTGAAATGTTCGTTCTGAAAACTTATGAACATATTCGAGAAATGTATTTTACAAAAATATTTTAGAAAAGTGTATTTTACAAATCATTTCTTGGAAAGTCTATACCCTAAATCTTAAATCTTAAATCTTATTTGATATAAACTGAAAGTCTTTTTTATATAATTTCTAAATTTAAGTTTTTAAATAAATTGTGCTAGTTTTCATTTTAATTAAAATTCATTCATTTTTAAAAGGTAAACCGTGTTGTATAAAATATTCTTAATTTTTAATTGAATTTCAGGTTTCTTTCAATTAAGATGTTTTATTAGGATGTAAATTTTAATTGATCGGGTTGAGTGAGTGGTGTTATTGTTGATAACATAATTTATGTTATAAAAGAAGGTAAATGGTAAATTTTAATTACATTAATTTTAATTGACTAATATTATGGATAACAACATATAATAAAATAAAATAATTTTATTAATTTTTAATCAAGATTATGTTTTTTAATTACTGTCTAATTTTTATTAATAGGTGTTACATTAAAAACTTGTCTTATATAATTGTCATGTATTCCATCCTTGTATTTTTGTTATTCTTACTTTTTTTTCTCTTTTCCTCCCTTTAAAGTTCAACATTCACTACTAGAGAGTATAGCTTGCTAAGAATCTCAAAGTATTTAATATTTGATGAAGTTAAGCAATTAGACAAAAGTAAAGCAAAGTACAGAAGTTGAAGATGAAGACTTAGTTATTGTCTTATTGTGTTAGTGGGTGTGATTGGAGGTAAAGGTGAACCTATGCACAACTGAGAAAAAAAGTCTTGGCACACTTAAAAACATACTTAAAACCAAGTAATAAAATTGAGCAAAAAGTTTTTTAGAAAAGTTATTTGAAAATTCAATTTTTAACAGAAAATAAATCGATTCCACTTTTATGAAATTGATTCATTCGCGTTTTGCAACTTAACTGTGTTAATTATTTTTTAAAAAATAGTTTGGGTATTTATGTTTTTAAATTTCGTGAGATTTCAAAGTGCGAATAAAAAGAAAATAGAAAAGAGAACAATGTGAATATTGAGTGAGAAAAACAAAAGTTGCTTAGTTTTCCAAAGATCAAAGAAGTGTTCTTGAAAGAAATAAAAAGTCTTCAATCTTTATTGTGCCATTGGTGTTCTTCAAAGCTTTACGCGGACTCTTCTTCACTTCAAATCATGGAGTTTCTGCAACTCAATTCTTGATCCTGTGTGATTTAAGTGTTGCTTTTTTTATTTGTATAATTGTAATCTTTAATTCAAATTGGATATTGGTAATGCTATAGGGTTTAGCATTGTTGTAATCTAAATATTTGGGGTTGCAGCATGAGTATTTAGGGGTGTTTGTGATCTTGCAGGGTGCAACTTGATTGTAATTGTGTACAATTGAGTGTTGATAGTTAAATTTTTCTTGCTAGGTTGCAAGAAAGATTGGACATAACCCTTGAAGAAAGGTGAACCAATAATATTGCCTTGTGTGTTTCTCTTACTCTTCTCTCTGCATTTGATCTTGCACTGTGCCATCTAACTCAATTCTGCATTGCTAAGTTAGCTAATTTGTGATTATGTGATTCTGCTTTCGTAAAACCAATTGCTAATTGTTTGTTCAAATTGTTTGGTTTAAAGATTCCTGAAACTGGAGAATTGTTTTGATTAAAGATTTAATTTCAATTCTAGTTTGTTTTGAATAAAGATTTAATTTCAATTCTAGTTTTTCCAGAGTTCACTAAACTGATTTTATCAATTGCACAGTTTCATTTTGGTTTTTTAAAGATTTATTCTATTGCGCTTACATAGCATTACAATTTTGAATATTTGAATATAATTTTTACTTATTTCACTTGTGATTCTTTTCTGTGTAATCACTTTGTCAATCTTGTTCTTTTCTATATAATTCTGGTTTGTGTTGGAATTGATTGATTGGTTGCCGTGCACAATTTTTGAAAACTTTCATTTGGCTTAAAACGTTTTCCTTGCTTTCTAAACTCAAAAATTTTGGAAAGTTCAATTCATCTCCCTCTCTCTTGAATTCAGCCTAAAAGTAATTTCATAGCTCACCATATAGTTATACAATAAACATTTATTACCATAAAGTATAGTTTACCATATAGTTATACAATAAACTTTCCTTTGAGTTTGATAGATTTATTTTTTATCACAAATAATCTTAGATACCTTTCCATTTTATCCACTAAGCTTGTATCCTGTGTGTGGCATATTCAATTATTTATCTAAACATAAAAACCTAAAATATAGCTATAACTAAAATTTCCTAGAAAAGTGTTCTTTGTCATTATTTTCATTTAGAAATCTTAATTAATATTCATAACATCAATCTACCCAATCAATTTAGACTCACTCTAACAAGTCAAAAAACATATAACCCAAATCAAAATCCAATATCAATCCATTTAACACTCAAACCCAAATTAGCATTAGTGGTGAACTGATTTTAAAATATAGATTTACAATGATTTTAGACACTGAGTATTAAAAGATTGGTTGTGTGACATAATCCCTATGTGACCTATTATGATATTTGGAATTGTAAACCACATCATAACACAAGGAAATGTGTCTTGTTGACTCCTTGTACAAAGATGTCTAAATAATACTAAAAAATATTATTTTCCCGCAAAAGATTAGTTATTTCTCTACGTGTCAGTTGTCTCATTGTCAAAGTATCTTTATAAATTTTGTAGAAATTGGTTAATATTGAGACTCTCCATGAGATAAATTCCACACTAAACCATTTTACCAAGTTTATAACACAAGTGTTAAAGTAAGTATTTGGCCTAAGTTCAAGAGGGGGGGGGTGAATTGAACCCTTTTCAAATCTTTTTGCAAACTTGCTTTTCAATGTGAGAATACAAATTCTTTAAAGAAACTTAGAATGCAATCTGCAGAGGTTCAAACAATTAACAAATATTAACCCCAATCGCACAGAATCAGTGTACTGCAGACAAATATGAAATCTGGAAAACCAGTGTACTGAAAACCAGATTAAAATTCAGAAACAGACAGTGTACTGATTATGCAAGAACCTTAAAGATTTTGATCAAATGCAA
>Ga0209489_103922_pt1 | contig 28271 bp, 12 predicted proteins | sample SiratrowhiteBW_FD_187527 | JGI IMG/M metagenome (GOLD analysis project Ga0209489, IMG submission 187527) | Root nodule microbial communities of legume samples collected from California, USA - Siratro white BW (SPAdes) (version 2) | ecosystem: Host-associated > Plants > Roots > Nodule | place... | reverse complement strand
ATTCCTCAGCTATTTAGTAAATTACCCAGCGTTAAGAACGGATGTAATACGCAATCAATATATCGAAACCTATCCCTAGTATTCCAATATATCGACTATTTTCATCTAGGTCGGAAACTCAAAAATATTTTCCAGTTAAGTTTAAGAATCAAAATCGAGACTCTATTGATCAAAATAAAATCAAGCATTAAGCATAAGATGAAAATAGCAATGGAGTAGAAACTGAATATTATATTTAAAATCACCAAAATGCAAATGAGTTAAAGAAGTTACATTCAATCCCAAAGTTGCGGAGCTTAGCTACTCATAGTAGCCATTACACTTCAAAGAAGAAAGATTGCCAAAAGAAGAGCAGGAATCCTCAGTAGTTCTTGTTCTTTTCCTCTCTCCAATTCCTCCCAATCCAGATCCCCTTTCTAAAACCCTAAAATTCCTTTTAACGCGTTCTTTCGGGTTCTGGATAAGTGACTTTTCGCTCGGGCGAAAACACCTCGCTTGGGTGCAAATTTGATGTTCTCTCTGGATTGATCTCGCCCAGGCGAAACCATCCTCGCTTGGGCGAGATTTTGATGTGCTCACTGGAATGATCTCGCTCAGGCGAAACCATCCTCGCTCGGGCGAGATTGCCTCGCTCCAATGTCGCCTGGGCGAATCTTCAGCTTAAATAACTCTTCTTTTCAAATCTTTTCTATTTCTTCTTCTCATGCAACTTCCAAGCTCTAGTTTCCTTCATTCTTATCATCTGAAATTCACAATAATTAAGATCAAATATCTTCTCTTGACTCATGACTCAAATTAACAAAGTGAATCCAAAAACTTTCAATTCAGAGGTAATTATTATCATAACGATCACTTAAGCCCACAAAAACTTCAGTTTATAATGTATAAAAAACACTAAAGAATGGTACTTATCAATAAACACAGTTTACGAAACTTTAGATGGGCATAGATATAAGCATGTAACAATATGTTTAACCTCAATATTTTAAAATAAGTAATTTAAAAATATGATTTAACTAAGGAGGAATTGTGGGTTGTTTATTCTTTTATTTTTCATTAAATTCATTTCATTAAATTGATTATAAATACAAGAATCACTCAAAAGAAAAATATCTTTTTCAGTTGAATTCACTAACATGAAACCAACATAGTTAATTGTCTATTCATAATATTGACTGAATGTATTATTTTATAATAATATTTATTATTAATTTGTATTTTTTATAATGTTATAATAATTATCTATATCTTTATTTTAATATTTAATGTTATAATAATTTTTTTTATAATTTTAATAAAAATTAATAATGTTTATTTTATATTTAAATCATGATATTAATTAAGTTAGTACTTACAAATATTACCTTTTTACAAAATAAAATAATAACAATATAATTGTTAAACAAATAAGATTGTTAGTATTGTCATAAATACAATATAATTGTTAAACAAATAAGATTGTTAATAGTGTATAAGAGTCTGGCTAAATCTCTGTTAGGATGAGAAAAAATGACATTATTTTGCCCATTATCATAAATTCAACTTATGATTCACTCTAAAAATTTTTATTTTTGATTTTTTTTCATTGAATTAAATCCAATTTATTCATCAGCAAAAAAATAAATACCTATGTAACAGTATATTGACTTGAGATTTCTGGACTAGATACATCTTTGTCTTCAATTTATTCTCATTTTATGTTAAGGTTCTGTACTAGTTGATTCCATTGTAGAGGAACTCCACAAGAGTAAGAGATGTAATGCTCTATTAATTTGTTCATGTGACCAAAAGTTCCTTAAAATTATAGTATTATATTATAATAATATTTATTATTAATTTATATTTTTTCTAATATTATAATAATTATTTATTTATTTTTCAATATTATAATAATTATTAATTTAAATATACTCTCAGTTAACATATAAACATGAACTATTTTTATCCAAATTTTTTTTATGATAAACAATTAACACGTTATTATTAATAATAGTTTTATTTTGTTAAATTGAGATATGAATAAGAGAATTTATTAAAATCATAATATTTCAGTTTAAATTTTAATATTTAATATTATAATAATAATGCGTATCTTTTCAAATTTGATAATAATTATAAATTATTATTAATATATTTTAAAAATTTCTTTTTTCCGTAACTTTAATAAAAATTAATAATGTTTATTTTATTTTTAAAGTGATATCATTCATTTAATTGAGAGACACAAGTTACTGAAATTTTAAAAATTTAATAATTTAACTTTTTCAATGTTTGAATTTGTTTTATTTAGTAATCATCGATACGATTATGCGTTTGTATTCTTTAAAATTTATAAAAAATAAGTTTTTTAAAATATATTTTAATTTTTATATTTTGGTTCTTGAATATAAAAATATAAAAAAGTTCACTATAAGAAAAATTACTTTTATTGGAGATTATATTTGATATTTCCAGAGGTTTAAACCCCCACTAAATACATTATCCCTGGTTTGGATTTTTTTGAGAAAGAGTCAACGTCGTTAAGTGATTACTTACGATTTTTACTACCAGATTGACAATTATTAACTCCTGTTATTTCTGGGATTTCTGGGAGTTTTAAATCTCACTATTTTTGTAACTTTCACCCGATTTTGAAAGTAAATTCAATTAAAATGCATCGATTGTGTTTTATTTATCAAATTTATTAATTAAATTTATAAAAATACTTAATAAATCTTAAAAAGAAAAATATTGGTATTTAAAATTTAATGCAACATTCATGAAAGCAACAAAAAAAAAAAGTCTACAAGTAAGTAAGATAATGTAAACTTCAAACTCTAAAGGTTTTTTAACATTACAGTTTCATTAGTTCTCAGTTACAAAATTAAGCATAATGAAAAAACTAAATAACTATCCAATTATGATTCTTGATGTTAGATCATTAATTTCTTGGTTAGGGCCACTTTCTTGATCATATACCTGATATATAAAGAATAATAATAATTAGTAACATTCAAATTATAATATAAAATATATATTAATTTAATCAAGATTTAAATATTACCAATAATGTTTGAAACTTAACATAGTCACGAGCCAATTTACTAGGATAATCTTGAACTAAAAAATTCATCGATATCTTCGTTTCATTGACTTGTGATGTTTGTGTAAAAACCTATTTTAAAACACAAAATTAATAAAATTAGTCAAATTCAATAATATTACAACTGAACTCAATAAAATAATTCTGAAGAAAAAAATCTTACAAAAAGTTTGTGACTCAATTTAAAGAAAAAAGTTACTTAACTGTGGTTAACTGTGGTGCACGACATTGGATATGTGGTGTCTACTATTTTAGCCTCTCAAATGGCTTTGTTTTTCCATGGTTTTGCGGTTGTAGGATGACCTTACAATAAATTAATACGGGCAGAGGTAGCACAGTTTTTGTAGACTACATTTAATGAATTAGCAAAATATAAAATAAATATTAAAAATTACAAATAATAATGATCAAGTGATAAAATATAGAAAATATATAACGTGTACTATAGTCACATCAAGGAATAGCCCATTAGTTCACAATAAGATCAGTAAAATTAAATGTAACTCTGTTTTGAACATTAGAGGTTACTTTCCAAAGTATACTTCCTCATGCAGTAATAAAGGAGCCAATATGGTCAGAATTACTGTCCAAAGAGGAGTGAACATTGCGGAGAAGAGAGGACCTTTGAGTGAGATGCACCATGCTTGGATAAAGAATATTCCTGTAGATCCTATAACTCCCTACACATATTAATTATGTCATTTGTAATATGGGATTTTAATATTTAATTAGTCCACTACTGATATGCATTTAATTATATAAGTTTTCTTCTGATGTAAAATTAATCATCCACACACTTATTGCATATAAAAAACAACCAAATTCAAGTAGAGAATTAATCTTCCATGCATAACAGTGTCACTAATTGCAGTATTGCCATAAAACACATCCAAGCACAAAAAGATAAGGGGTTAGGGTGGCTTGCAGAGACCCATGCAAACTTATATTTTATGACAAAAATATGAAGGTGTAAGATAATGTAAAAGTTTTTCCAGTCAAAACTTTACCTCCACTAACAGAAGTTCATCCTATTTAATATGTACCAGCAAAAACAAGTCTAATTAGAAACCATGCATTCGTGCCATATGTTTCATTGTTTCAAATGTAATTAAGTTGTTGAAGCTATGTGTGCCATACATGGTATCCAGAGTAAGAGCAGTAGAATGGATAGACAACATAACCAAGAGAATCACTCTAAGAACCCTTATGACGGTATGCAAAATTGAATACCTGAAAAGAAACATTAAGATTAATTACAAAATTAACACACACAACACTTAGCTAGCAAGAAATGAAAATGAACAATTTATGCATATTTATTAATTACTTTGATGGTTGCTTTAAGCAATTTGAAGGATATGTTGATCCGAATCTCTGAATACTATTGAAGAAGCTGCCAGTGCAGCTGCCGTTTCTGCTGCCACTGCTACATCGGTTCCTTTCAAGGGAGAGTGCGATACTGCCTCCTCAAAAGTTTAATGTATTGAGCCATAAAGCCTTCAAATACCTGCATCCAAGTTTCCAACAACTCACCAATAGAACTTTGGAAAAGAAGAAAAGAAATTTAAACTAAATTACAACACATAGCACTTGGAGGAAAGAAGTTCTCTTCAAAAGTTGCCTCTACTCTTCAAATACTCCATAGCAATAGACAATACACTTGCCTGGAGGGCACTTTCGGATAAACACGTCTTTAATACTTCTTTTTCTACCATGCAAATTCCCTAGTACTCTCCTATAACATAACTCCTTTTTTTTCCTTTTAAAAAGTGATCAACTCTTGTAATTTTTTTAATAACCCCAAACATAGCGTAGTAATATCCTTACAGTCTTAAAAAGAAATTGAAATAAACACTAAGTGAACATGTCTCTCCTGTTATATAAGAAGCATCATCAGATGCCAAAAATGTTGTTGCAGCAGCCATGCCTTCTGTCGTACCAAGCCTTCCAAGCAATGTCTTATGTTCAACATCTTTCCTCTGCAGTAACATAGAATGATTAAATGTCGAGGAATGGAATTCAACTGGATTATTTGATTAAGAGCATCTATCTAATGAACTCATGCTTAGTTCAACATTTTTCAAAAACCACTTCACTTCACTTTTGTTTTTCTTATTATTGTTCGATTTCAAATTTCAACAAATACATAAATTAACATATAAACAGTAACACTGTTGTAGTTACCATTACTATACCTTCAGGACTGACTCTAATGGCTTTCCAATGACTGAATCTTGCAGAAACTGGCAGTTTCTCGTTCTCCATCTGCAAATGAAAAATACGAGAAATCCGAGAAATCTTTCCTCTGCATGCTCGGAGAGAGAACAGAAGCGGGATCGTCGTCGTGAACCGCCGCTTTCAGCGGCGTGTTCTCGTCATAAACGTAACCGACTGATGCATTGTCTTCGCTAACCATATCGTGATTCAACATCAATTTGGCCTGGTAAAGGTATTCGTCAGAAGAGACTTGTAGTCTGTTTGTACGGCAGCGGAGAGGTGGACGGTATGAGGAGCGGACAGCGAAAAGTGGACGGTGGTAGATTGGCAAGCCGGAGGGGAAGAAGAAGATGTCTGACGGGGAGTGATGGTGGAAGGAAGCGTGAAGTAGTTGAGGAAGGCAGAAATATAATCTCCTGTTTAAAAAAGTAAAAATCAAATTTCATGAATCAAATTGAGTAAAAAAAAACCGAATTTGGAAATAATTTAACTATGTGATTTGAAGATGAAGATGAAAACCTTTGTGCGAGCCTCAACCACATCAAACAAACCTTTTGTATGCGGTGAAGTGAAACTTACAGGAATTTGAAATTCAATTTAAAAAAAATAAAATGATAAAATTTTACTGGGGTTTAACTAAAAAGCGTGAAAACTTATTGGAAGTTTAGAAAACCTGCGCTATGATCGTGTTTTATTTGAGGTTTTCTAACCCCAACTAAAAAACCTCTCCTAAAATTAAGATTTTTGGTAGTGATTGATTGAAATAAAAGAAATATTCATGCTTAAAAGATAATTTTATAAAAGAAGTGTCTTTTAAATCTCTATTCTATTTCATGTAATTAAAACTAATTTAAGTTTGTTTAATGTGATAAGTTATATGTCTGTTACATTTTTATATTTCAGTTATTATACAAGATAAATATTTAAACCTCTTAACAAAATAAAATAAAATAGAAATATAAGACTATGCAAACATGGTTAAATAAATAAAGATTGTTTTTAGTGTTATAGGAATAAGAGTGTCAAAGTATTTATATGATTAATATATGTATTACAATCTCTTTAAAAAAAATATTGATATTTTAAAAAAATATTAGACCTAAAATTAGGACTAAATTTAGATATTTTAATTATTGAATTAAATAAGTAAGTTTTAAAACTTTAAATATTTGAAACCTTTGCACATTATTTTGCCTATCATTGGAGAGATGTTTTATATATCAATTTTCTTATGGGTTAATCTAATAAGTTCTAACTAGAGGATAAAAATCCAAATTTTCAATCCAATTCATAATTATTTAAGTTTATATTACTTTAATTTTTTTTAATAAATTTATTTCATATTTAAATACATATTTTTGAATTTCAAATTAAATCTATTCAATTATATTTAAATTAATTTAATTGGGTTTGTATTGATATATGGAATAGGTATGTTCCAATCTAACCTAAAAATATTTCATTCAAATAAATTTAAAAATCCAAAATTATTAATTCTCATCACTTCTAATAATTTTTTATTTTAAAATTGTGAATTAATACAAATATTATCGATATTGTTTTATTCTGTACCATAATATAGTTTTGATGTTATTAAAAAATAACACAAAATAAATAATACTAATCATATATTATTGAAAACAACAACAAATATCAATAATTATATATATATATATATATATATATATATATATATATATATATATATATTCATTAGTCTTTTTATGATTATATTTATAAACTAATGTTAAAACATTGTAGTAGATTTTAAGTATTTGTGATTAAAAAAAAAATAATTTAAGAATAAAATAATACTAAAGTTATTATATTAATTAAGGATCCTATTCGTGTCACCTTTTACTATGTTGTTTTATAACATGTTTAGTTAGAGAGTGAGTAATTACTTTTTTAAGTTGTGTGGTAGTGTTTTTTCGTTATTTATTAGTTTCTTTTTATTTTATTTTTGTTTTCATTTGCAACTTCTGTAAAAGAAACTTCTACTAGAAATTAAAATAATTTGTGCAACAATTTAAACTATTCAAATTATATTAAAATTTAATATTTAATAAATATACAATTTGTATACATAAGGACGAGTTTACAGTATATCTCTATACTAAAAGAATTAGATTTATATTTATAATTAAAATTCATATATAGTAACCAAAAGTTTATAAGTAATTGAATTATATATGAATTTATGGATAGATGAAATTTCGTATATGTAATGAGAGTGTACATAATTTATATACTGAATCAAATCCATATGTCAATTTACATATAATGATCAAATCCTATATTTTGTATGTAATTAATTTTATTAATTTTCATTTTATTATTATTATTATTATTATTATTATTATTATTATTATTATTATTATTATTATTTTCTCTAACTCTAATGTGTATTTTAATTCACTCTTTTAAATCCAACTATGGTTTAGATATAATAAAAAAAATTCAACCTCGTCATTTAATATGTTAATCTAAATAACTTAAAATATTAGTAAAGAAAAATATCAAAAAATACATAAAACTTTATTTAATATCTACACTTATTTATTAAGTGTAGGTATTTTTGCCAAATATATTGTTCAATTTTGTTAGTGGAGAAACCTATACATTTAAAAGAGAAGAAGAAGAAGTTAAATTAATGTAGCAAATAAATATTAATGAAGTAATAAAAATTCAATGATCAAAACTTACATCTCTAAATCATGTATTTGAATAGTTTCTGGCATCCTAAACATACAACAATTATTGCAACGTTTATGTCCACCTTAATATTTAAAAAAACAATTATGTTATAAAAACAGTTTATATACAATTCAAAAATAATTAAATTGTACTTTAGAAAAAAAATACCGAAAAAGCACTGTGATGGAGGACTTAACATTCTACATTTTTCAATCCTAATCTATGTATAGTGAATAGATATTCCCTATGATAAGAAAGAAATTTATTATAACAATTTAATTATAATTAATAAAGTCATAATCATAAAGAAACCCTTAAGAAATGAAATAAATATTTTAAACTTACTTTACTTTTCTTTGTAGAGTATATTGTAGGCTTTTATGCGAGAATGGTATAATTGTTTTCGTTAATTACAAAAATGAGTAATTTTTTACTTATAAAAATACATTAATCATGTTATAGAAGTATAATTTCACGTGAAGAAATTATATGACACTAGTGTTTAATTGAATAACATCACATTAGTTAAAAATGAAGAAATTATATGACACTAACATGATTTTAGTGTTTCATTGAACAACATGACATTAGTTAAAAGTGATAAATAAAAATTGTCAAGCTGCGAAATGAGTTTGATTATATTTAATCAAAGTCATGCCATGACTTTAGTGTAAAATAATATAATTGAAGTCGTGTCACTTTAGTTATATTATTTTATACTAAACTCGTTCACCTTATGCACGATTTCAGGTTGAATTTTTTTTTATGTTTTGAATTAAAAAAAAGTTTTATATTTTTTTTATGTTTGAAATTTAAGAAAAAAAAAGTTAGATTTGAAGGCTTAAATATGTAGGGTATATAAGTTAGTGATTAGGGTTTGGGATTGTAATGAAGGTTTGAGGTTAGTGTTCACAATTAGGGAGGATTTATGATTAGGCAGAGGCTAATTGTGTAGTGTTTAGATGATTCAATTTTAGCTTTAATTACGTGTTTGTAGTGGATCGAAGTGTTTGAGATGGAATTTGAAGTGAATTAGGTGTGAGGTTAGGGCAACACACCTAAGAGGGAGTAAGAGAAGTCTAGAAAAGAGATTACTCTAAGGAGAGATTTTGAACCAGAGTGAAGAGGCAAAAATTGACCAGCATTTCATTACTTATTCAAATCTAAATTTTCAATTACACAAGCTTCTTATTTATAGACTAAAAGATTACCTGTCTTGCAAGTTTTTAAGAAACTCTCCAATAAGAGCTTGACAATTGACAAGCCATGAGTGAAGACGATCCTTTTCATTGAAAGAGTTTCATGTGGCAAAGGTAACTTACAACCCAAACTTCAAATACTCTCTCATGAGAGGTGGACAAGTGTCAAAGGAAATTGGGAGAAGTTCCCATGTGGGACCTTCTTGGACTCATTTTTCCCAGGTGGCACCTTCTTGGAGGCTTCTTTCAAAGATGACTGTCCACTTTTTCTTATGGGATTCAATATCCAAAATTCTATTATACTTGGGACAAATTCTTGCTTCACCTTCATATTCTCATCTTACACCTCTATAAAATTTAAAATTCCCAAACTGCTTTTATGGAAATGACAAAAAAGGACACTGTCTTTTTTTATATAAAAAAACACACAGTGAAGCAGCACAATACTGGATGGTCGGACGTCCGGTTTATAAATTGCAAACCGAATGCAAAATTTGGGGGTGGAAGCCAGTTTGAAATTTGTAAATCGGACGGGGTGTCATCCAGTTAACAAAAGTGTTGGTTATTTGCAAACCGGATGACGTCCACCCACTGGCCATCCGGTTTGCAAATAACCAACACTTTTGTTAATCGAATGGGGTGCGTTCGGTTTAATAACTTTCCAAAGGGTAAAATGGCGTTGGTCCATTGTTTATCATAATTCATTTGGATTTGGTTTATTAGGTTTGGTGCATACCCTTAACCAGGTTTTGAATTGAGTTCTTATATATATTGTAGTGCGTAGGTTGTTGCTCTAAAATTTGAATTTGGATTCGATATTTCAGATTGTTAGGTTTGATGATTTGTTTATTTAACTAAATTTTGGTAGCCATCAGAGATAGAAAGAATTGGTATCAACAATATACAAGAAGTAATTTATAGGTGGGAAATCTTGCTCATAGAACTTGTTTGCTTTAGGGTAATATGGATCTGGTGTTTGGAAGTGACATTGAAGGTGTTATGATTTGAACTTCCTATACTCTTCACAATTTTTAATTTTCATATCTATGAGGGGGAGCCCTGTGTGAGGATAACCTTCCCCTTTGGAATATCAAACTGATTATAAAAGTTGCATTATCACAATTTTATTGGATTCCACTATAGATTGCAATGCTGAATTTTTCCACACTTTCTGTAAGTCACTTATTCTCAAACTTTGTTGTCTTTGTTTTCCCAAGATATAGAATTCGTGTAGGTTTCTCATCTCCAGTCCACCGAAGAGATGCAGATCACCGTTTTGGTTTTGATTACAAGTACCTACCACAAAGCCATGGATATGGTAGTGGGAGAGATGTAGGTTTAATATATATATATATATATATATATATATATATATATATATATATATATATATATATATATTTTAAATGTTAACCGGATGAGGTGTCATCCGGTTTACATTTTATTGGAAAATGTAAACTTGATGACACCTCATCCGGTTTATATAATTTTTAAAAATGTAAACCGGATGAGGTGTCATCCGGTTTACATTGGCAAATAAAATGTAAACATGATGAATGGAGTGAAGGGAGTGGAGGGTACATTTGGGTTTTGCAATATTAGATTAAGGGTATAATAGACTTTTCAAGTCTAGTATGGAGGTGCAGGACGAGATCATGGAGGTGTAGGAAGATTCGTCTTTACTTGGCCTAAAATACAAGACCCAAAATCTTATTTTACTTGGTCTAAAATACAAGGTCCAAAATAATTTCTACACTCTCTATATAATTTTTACAATTAGAGGTCTTATAATCTTGAAGCCAAAATTTTTAGAGTGATCTTCTTTAGTTTCGTACTTGGGTCCAAAAGTTTGTTTAGAGGCCCAAACAAACCCAATTATGTCCAAACCGCACGAAGTTCAATAATTACAGATTTTATTTGTTCATTTTTAGTTTCGTCCAGGATCAAAAGATCACCCTATAGAAATAATTAAACAATAAAACAAATAATATTTGTATATAAAATTAAAAGACAAAAATATAAAAAAGACCTTTCTTCCAAAAATCAATGTATTCCTTACCTACTAATAAGAAATTGTCAACTCACAAAGTATGTTTATTTTTATTTTTTATTTTTATAAGAAAATTTAACAAGACAAATACCCTTTATTTTTTAAAAAGTTTTGTAAAAAAATAAGAAATCGTTGTTTTAAAATTATATTTTTTATATTTTATTCTTATCATTACTTTGAGATAAATAACAATAAAACATAGCGATGTTTTGATATTTTTTTAAATTAATATAAAATTATGAATAAAAAAAAGAATTCAATATTTCTCCTTTAAAGATTATTGATTAGTTATGTGAGTAAGGAAGTTGTGTTCATTAAACCAAATGCTCACAAAACATATTAAATCGTAGTCGCATAAAGTATATGAAAGCTATTAAAAATGCAGTTAATTTCATAGCTCAATATTATTATTATGTATTCAGATATGCCAGGATGATATGGTGAATTACAGAATCAGTTTAAACTTTTAAATTTCTCACCTTCTATCTTTATAAAATGATAATAAAATGTATAGTTAAACTATCAAAAATTAAGAATTCAAGAACAGTATAATAAACCAGTTCCTATTTGGTTCCCTTTCTCCTCCAAATATGATAAAAAGTAAAATAAGAGATAGATTGAATTTAATCAAAAACAAATTTTGATCTTTTCATTGAATTCATGAGCAAACAAACAAGTAAATACCTGCAACACTAGATTTACTTGTGAGTTTAGGCTTTATAGGGATTTATGGAGTGGATGCATCTTTGTCTTCAATGTTCTTCATCATTTATTATAATATTATAATAATATGGAGTGGTTAACATTAGTTATAGTATTATATTATAATAATATTTATTATTATTTTATATTTCTTCTAATATTATAATAATAATAATTTTTTTATTTTTAATACTATAATAATTATTAATTTAAATATACTTACAAATTTGAGTAACATCACAGTTAAAATTAAACATTAAGTATTTTTATCCAATTTGTTCTTATGATAAACAGTGAACACATGTTATTATTAACAATAGTTTTATTTTGTTTAATTGAGAGATCAATGATAGAATTTATTAAAATCATAATATTTCAGTTTAAAATGTAATATTTAATATTATAATTATAATATGTATCTTTCCAAATATGATAATAATTAATTATTAATATATTTTTAAAATTTATTTCTGTCATAACTTTAAGAAGAATTAATAATGTTTATTTTCTATTTAAAGTGATATCATTGATTTAATTGAGACAGACTAGTTCTTCAAATTTAGTGAATTTAATAATTTAACTTTGCATTAGCTAAATACTTTTAATGTTTGAATCTGTTTCATTTAGTACCAACAAAAATAGCCATTGATACCATTATGCCTTTCTATTTAAAAATAAATAAAAATTGTTTGAAATAAAAGAAATAGTCATATTTAAAAGGTAATTTTATAAAAGAAGTGTATGCAGCAAATAGGAAATCTCCATTATATTTCATTTAATATGTAATTAAAACTATTTTAATTTTTTTTTGCATGTGGTAAGTTTTTTCTTTTTTTTATATGAGGTGAGTTATATGTATGTTACATTTTTATATTTCAGTTATTATATAATTATAACTAATTACAACATAAATATGTAAATCTCTTTTTAAAATAAAATAAAATAAAATATGAATATAAACATGGTTAAACAAATAAATATTGTTTTTAGTCTTATAGAAATAAGAGTGACAAAATATTTATTATACTAATACATGTATTACACTAAGTTTTAAAACGTTAAATATTATAACATCTCTAAATGTCTTTGGCGGCATGATACCTTTGTATCAAATGACATTGTTTTGCCTATTATTAGAGAGATTTTTTATATATAATTTTGTTTACGATGATAAAAATCTAAATTTTTAATCCCACTCATAATTATTTAAATTTATATTACTTTAATTTTTTTAATAAATTTATTTCATATTTAAATACATGTTTTTAAACTTTAAGTTAAATCTATACATAGGTATGATCCTAGATCCAACCTAACGTGTGTGACGTAAAAATATTTCATTCAAATAATTTAAAAATCCAAAATTGTGAATTCATCACTTCTAATATATTTTTCCTTTAAAATTATGAATTAATAAAAATAATATCGATGTTATTTTCTTTTCTACCATAATATAATTTTGTATTACTAAAAGATAACACAAAAATAAATAAATAAATAATACTAATCATATATTATAAAAAAAACACCAAATATCAATAATATTATATATATATATATATATATATATATATATTATTAGTCTTTTTATTATATTTATAAATTAATGTTAAAACATATAATAATATAGTAGTAGATTAAAAAAATACAAATTTAATTTAAGAATAAAACAAAATTAAAGTTATTATATTAATTAAGGAAATGTGATATCTTATGTGTGGCACTTTTTATTATGTTGTTTTATAACATTTTTTAAATAATATATATATATATATATATATATATATATATATATATATTATTAATTCAATTTATGCAATTTTATTATATAAAAATAAAAGTAACTATGTATGTTATCTATATCATATTGAAGTTATGATATAATAAAATCATTAGTTAGAAAGTCAGTAATTGCCTTTTTAAGCTAGGTGGTAGTGGTAGTGTTTTTTCGTTATTTATTAGTTTATTTTATTTTATTTTCCTTTTGTGTCGTCTCAAAACTTTTAGGACAAATTAAAATAGTTTGTGCAACAATTTAAACAGTTCAAATTATATTAAAATTTAACATTTACTAAGTATACCAATCTCGATTACATACCTCGAGTGAATACTAACAAAAATTAAATTTACATACACAATTAAAATTCATATATAATGACAAAAAATGTATACGTAATTAAATTATACACTGATAGATGAAATTTCGTATATAAGTAACTTCTACATAATTTACATACGGAATCAAATTCACATGTAAATTTACATACAACGATTAAATCTTATATAAATTATATACGAATTTAAAATTCATATATAATGAATTTTATTTTTATTATTTTTTATGTTATTATTTTTATTATTTTTTATGTTATTATTATTATTATTTATGTTACTTTTGATATTATTATTATTGCTATTTACCTTTTTATTTAAATTTTAATATGTATTCTAATTTACTCTTTTAAATTCTAACTTGTGGTCTAATAATAATACAACTCTTTCTACTAAATCATTTAATGTCTTAAATTATATAACTTAAAATATTAATAAAAAATATAAAAAAATACATGAATTTTTATTTGATATTTATACTTATTCATTAAGTGTAGGTATTATTGTCAAATATATTGTTCAATTTTATTAGTAAGGAAACTTATACATTTAAAAGAGAAGAAGAAATTAAATTAATGTAGCAAATAAATATTGATGAAGTAATAAAAATTGAATGATCAAGACTTACATCTCTAAATTATGTTTTTGACCTAAACATGCAACAATTCTTGCAACGTTTATGTCCAACTTAATATTAAACAAAATTATGTTATAAAATAGTTTTATATACAATTTAGAAATAATAAAGTTATATTTTATAAAAAAATACCGAAAAGGCACTGTGATGGAGGTTAAAAGTGGTATGCATTCTACACTTTTTAATCCCAATCCATGGTATGGTGAATAGATATTCCTTAGGATAAGAAATATGTTTATTATAACAACTTAATTATAATTAATAAAGTCATAAAATAATCATAAAGAAACTCTTAACAAATGAAATAAATAATTTGAACTTACTTTACTTCTTTTTAGTGGAGCATGAAGTAGAGTTTTGCACGGTATAATTTTTTTCAGTTACGAAAATTGATAAGTTTTAGATTGCAATGGTCGTGTGGGATTAGTGTTTAGGTTAGAGAGGATTAATAGTTAGGCTAAATGTATAGTGTTTAGGATTTAAGGTGTATAGCTTAAGACTTAGAATTTAAAAGTAATTATATATATAAAATAATTATTAGTGCAAGAATTATAAATAGTTGGTAAATATAGTAAGTATTGTAAAAAAAAAAATAATAAAATAGAAGTTTACAATGACAATTTTATCGTTCTTTTACAAATAAAGAAAATTTATTATTGATACGAGAAATTACCCTTATTGTATCATTCATTTGTATAGTAAGAGCTTCTTTTCAATTTGTTCCCATCAAATTGATTTATTTATTATAGATACATATAGTTATTAGTCTTCTAGATATTTTTAGTTTCATATAAGGATATAGAATGAAATTCGGTCTAGTATATCAAAACCAATATTCTTTATTTTGCATTGGATGAAATGACACTGGAGATTGTGAATTGGATCAATAAATTTCAATTAAGTTCAAATAATAATAACAATAAATAGTAATCACATGAAAACAAACATGATAGTGGAAGAATTTGATGTAAGGATTCAGAATAATTCTAGTTTTGAATCTTAAAGTAGGTCAAGATTATTGATAAGGACTATACAGATTGAATTATCCTTACAAGCGATAGTTTGGAGTCTTTTATATATATGATTCTTCCCTTCCTTAAACATGTAAATATTATTATCTATTTCAATCTTATATGATAATTAAGTGTGTGATATTAATTATTTTTTTATTTCTTATATAGTTCAAATAAAATTTATTTCATATTATAAATTAAAATAATGAACTTTTCATTTTATTATATTATATGAAAATTATATATAATAAAATTTATAACAAAAATTAGTGAAAGAGTAATTAAATTAAAAAATTAAAAATTAGGGAACATAAGCAAAAGTTAAAATTTGATTTATAAAAGTGTAATTACTTTTTAAAAGAATAAAATTACAACTATATAATAATATAGTTTTCCAAGAAATTATAATCTTTATTTATATAATAAATATAATGGACCCTTAGTTATACATTTTGATTTTTTTTTTTTTTTTTTTTTTTTTAAATTTCAATTAGCTTATGTTCATAAGCAACCGAAAGAGGAAATCGCGCTGCTTTGTCATGACACTTTTTTGTGTCACTCCTCGGTCGTCGTCGTAAACCAAAGCCACCATGGCTTTGAAGTCTCACTGTAGGACTGTAACCTTCTACCTCGAACCTTCTAGAACCCCTTCTCCGCACAATTCCTCATTTCTCTACCCTTCCCGTGCCAAACGCCACCGTTTCGTCTATTGCTCTCTGCACGGCCAGAGCCCGCGCCACACTTCTTCGCCAGTTACATCCAGTTCGTCTCACGGGTCCAACAGGCCCGTTATTATAGACTCAAATTCGGATCCCACGCCGGAGAATGGAAATACCCGTTCGGGTAAAAACCCGAACCGTTTGAGCGAAACCCGGAGTTGCAACTCTGTGTTCGGATTCCGAAAGCGGTATCTGTGGCGGAGGATTCTGTTCCCATCGAGGAAAGTGAGAAACATCATTTTGCTGAATGTCATCACTTTTATTTACGGTAACCTTCCTTTGTTTCCTTCTCTTACCTAATTCCTATGAGGTTGACGAAAATTAACTAGGAAAGTTTGTTGTAGCTGAAGATGTTGTATCTTTGAATGGTTAATGCTGTTACTTGCGTAAGCTTATAGCTATGTGTAGACTCGGGAGTGTTATCAGCTATGAGCATGAACGTTTTAGTGTGTTATGTTGCTCTAAGGTTAGATAACAAGCGATTTTGTTAATTTTTTAATGTCTAAGTTAGTGTTTTGTGGATGAAAAAACGTGGTGGGAGGGGAGAAGTGATTGGCCAGGCTCCCCATTGGATATTAGTCATCTGTGGAGCTGGTTGATATTCCTTTATTAGTAATATGGCCACTAAGAAAGTGATAATAAATAGGTATTCTCAAATGAAATTCGTGAAGGGCTTAAAATTTACCTCTTCATCTCTGTCAACTATTAGACATAAATTTGTCACCTCTTCATTTGATCAGAGTCAAAACTTGAGTTTGGCTTACGCTTTGTATTTTCCTTGTAGTTGATCTTCAACTAGTCGCGTATCTTCTTGGCTGACTTTAACTTGCATAACTTCTTATATTCACCTTTTGATAAAGTGCAAATTAAGGTGTACTTGGCTTTGTCATTGAGTAACTCAACTTGTGTCCAGTCTTCCTATGGAGCCTTGATCTCTATGTTTCCTTGGTTTATGTTATACCATAACCGATATTGTGTAGACTTGAATTACATTTCCATCCTGCCCTTCCAATAGGAGTAGTATTCTCCTGAGAATTCTAGAGGTCTTGTGATTAGTGATCCACAAATAAGTAAATTATCTGATTAGTGATCCCCAAATCCCGGGGTTGCTCACTAGAGAGTGATAATGAGTTTTGACGTATGCAAGGTTATGGTCTCTCTTCTAGTTTTCTAAGTGAACACAAACAATGTTCTCTATGAAGCTTCTAAGGTTACATAAATCTAAATAGTGTTTTAGCACAATGCAACATGGTCTGACCTATTCTTCTTCTTAATGGATGACTTTAAATAGGTCTTGAAGAATATAACTATTGCAAACTCGTTTATGGTTGTTGAGCAACTTAAACTTACTTGAATGTCTATACAACATTAACTGCTTTTTTCTTCTTAATATATCATCATAATAGCTGGATGTACTTATCTCTTTCCGGACAGAGTGTCTTTGCTTGAGTTTGTCTATAGGGCAGAAGCATATAGTCCTTCTAGAATTGACAATAATAGATTCAGGAAGTTGTTGAAGAAAAACAACCTTAGCTCTTCATCCAAGAGATCATTGACTTGTGCTTGAATGGATCTTCTTGGTAGATGAAAAAAAACAGACATTTCCTGAAACATAAAATAAGCATATATTTGTGTGTGTAGTACGAGGTTAACTTATATTTATGAGTGTATGACTTAAATGTTTCCTTAACCAGAGATTATTTTCTTTAGGCTATGACTTTTGAGAATTAATACTAAGTGAGTCTAACGACTTTAGTACCTTTTCAGTTTTGAGCGTGTGTTATATATTAAAATTAAAAGTACATGCACTGGGTTACTATATCTAGAGATCATTATGTTCAACAATATTTTAGTATAAATATGTTAAATTAGATGATCTTTTAGGCGTGGTTTCCATAATTCATATATTTTCTGGTTTGTTCCATTTGATTTGATTAGGATTTGGCATAGTTATGAATAGCAGAAAACTTTGCAGCTATTTTATTGTAGTGGATGTCATGGCTGAATAGTGGCCAAATATGTAGTAACGTTCCCTCTTTGCACCTCAGCCCATGGTAGTAAAAATCATGATCTTACTAGTAAGATACTAAGATCATACAATTTTACAATTCTGAGTTCCCAAACAATCCCAATTGCAGGCTGGCACTCAATTTGTTGGGCTTGTTGGGATCACACAATCTTGCACGTATAGTTGGCCAGATTGTCTTTTCTGCCATGCAGCAAGAAAAAGTATTTAGCTTCCCTCCATTTTGAAATCTCAATCAGTGGAATCCAGTCTTCTGTATCTTGCTTTACATGTTTTTATGACTGTACTTTGTATGTTGTTTGGGAGGCTCTTATAGTTTATTACTGAACTCTATTCAACAATATATTGCCTATTCATTAACTATAAACTTCTACAAGAAAATTTATAGAAGTATCAGCTGAAACTTCAGATAAAACAGTAAATTACAAGCTAAGCAACTGATTGCATTTGTTTTACGTATTGATTTTGTTAGAAATATGAGAAATATACAATGATTTGTTAGAATTTTTTTTAGTATTCGTGATGCTCTCACAGGATTTAATATTTTATTTTATGAATTGTTTCCTTCTCTAATTAGGATCCTTGTAATTATAGGGATATCTTATTAGAATAAGATTTATTAGAATCTGATTTATAGACATATTATATTGTGTATTCCTATAATTATTTATATTTATTAGAATTAGCATATATAAAATGAGTTCTGTTGTGCAGTTTTTATTACAGGGTTTCAGCATTTCTTGTTCTGTTTTTTCTCTCTTTAACAGATTTATTTTCACAGACCAAAACATGTCCTCGGACTGCTAAGTAAAGCATTATTTTTCAACAAATTATATTTTGTCCTTTGTATAGTGCATCATGCATACCTGTATATTTGCCATTGCATTTATTGCTTTGGGGCAAATTGCTATTAATAGATATTTTGGGTGTAGAAACATGTAATTTTTGAAATGATCTTGGTGCTTTTGTACATCTTAATCTTACTATTTCCTTGTCAATTTATTTTTAGCTAGTAACATTCCAGTTGTCAAAGAGGTCCAGGCAATTATGAATCCCGCAGCTTTCACATTTGTGCGCTTTGCTCTTTCTGCCATTCCATTTATCCCATTTGCAGTGCGAGGATGGGGAGATTCTTGTACCAGAAATTCTGGCATAGAATTGGGTATCTGGGTCAGTCTGGGATATCTTATGCAGGCACTTGGACTACAAACCTCTGATGCTGGTCGCGCATCATTTTTATCTATGTTCACTGTGAGATAATTAAATTTTATATATTATGCGAGTCACCTTTCCTTCATGAGTGTATTTTAAACAAGTACGTCATGAATATTGGGGTGAAATAACAGGTTATTGTGGTTCCGTTACTTGATGGTCTGCTTGGAGCAACAGTTCCAACCAGGACCTGGTTTGGAGCCCTAATGTCAATTGTAGGAGTTGGAATGCTTGAATCCAGTGGTTCATCTCCATGTGTAAGTTTGATCTTCATTTTCATGTTTTTCTTCATCTTTTATTCTCGTTTATGATGAAGTTTTTGATACAATAAGCCCATCATGTGGATTGGCTGGGGTGGATGAAGCCGTTAGGCAGAGGTAGCATTTGGCTTACCTGATATTTTCTTTTTTGCTTTCCTTTTTGTATACGTTTCAGTTAATAACTCCAGGAGCTTGCTTGTAGTGCGTTCCCTCTATTTTTCACTTTTAATTCAGAACATATCATTATAGTATATAGGGCTAAGGTCTATGGATAAACATTACCTGAATGCTCTGAATACAGGTAGGAGATCTTTTGAACTTTTTAAGTGCAGTGTCTTTTGGCATTCATATGTTGAGAACTGAACACATATCAAGAAGCATAAGTAAGGAGAAGTTTCTGCCCCTCCTCGGATATGAGGTTAGTTAGTTACTTGTCCATGCAATGTCACTTTTCTCTTTCTTTTATATGTGTGTGTATGTGTATATCAAAACAAGTCCCTTCTGGATAACCTTTTGCAATATTTACCTTTTTTAAAGTTTTAAATGCAGATTTGCGTTGTTGTTTTGTTTTCTGCAATATGGTATCTTCTTGGAGGTTACATTAATGGTTCCCAGCATCTCTTGCCATCCTCTTGGACGTGGAAAATTCTTAGAGACTGGATGACTGGTTTTCCATGGATACCAGCAATTTATACAGGGATATTTTCAACTGGTTTATGCTTGTGGGTTGAGGTAAAGTCATCATTCTTGCCTCACTTAGTGGGTGTTTATTGTTATTTTTTGTTTATTTTTAAATGAAAATACTTCTTTTCTCCATTTCATTATTTGCTTTTAGAAACAAGAATAATAAATAGGTAAGATTTTTTTTTTTTAATTATTAAAGGAAACTAAAACGAACTTGAGTATTATGCCCCAAGCCCCACGTTGAGAAGCATGGGATGCTCGGTAAAGTATTTAAGTGTGTGGTTCTACACCTTAATAGCTTTTGATGGGGGTCCCTCAATTACTTTGGTACTTATTAATTGGTATTATGTCTGAAAAAGTGCTATGATAGGAACTTGGATATTATGGGGTGGCCAAGTCTCACATCAAGGGTCAAGATTTTCTGCTGAGTTTTAGTGCTGTGTCTCTAATATGCCTTTAAAATATATTGATTTTGATATATCAAAATCAGTGTATTTTGAAGGCACAGTAGAAGAACAACACACAAAACCTGGTAGAAATCCAAATTCCACTTCGAGTAAGGATGGGATGTTGAGTGGAGTATTTGGGTGTATGGTTCCTTCTCCCTTAATAGCTACCCTTTAAGGGTAGGTTCCCCAAATGGTTAGGTACTTGTTAGAAACACAAACTTGAAACGAATTAACAAAAGCAAAAGCCAAACCATATATCCTTAGGTCTTCCTCTTTTTAAGAATTCTTCTATGTTCATGATCTCAAATGGATGCCTCAGTTTTGATCTCAGGATTGATTTTTCATAGTTCCTTGTTTTTCGATTCTGTTTTTTGTTTTTCTTTTTTTTAGGAAAGTATCTCAACTTCATTTTAGTGGTCATCCAACTTTCCTATTACCACTTATTTGGGGTTGGCTACTTCGTGCCATTATTTGGATTGCTATGCAATGACGGATCCATGTTGAACTTCTTGAGGGAAATTTCCCCCACAAGTTTATTAATTTTTTTAATATAGTATATATTTTATAAAATTGCTTCCATAATTTGAAATGTTAATAAAAAAAGTCAATCCTTATTATGAATATCTTTGAGCATTAATGTGACTTAAATTTTTCTGAATATGTTGCTACCATTATCTTATCATTATTTTTCCCCTTTGTTTTCTAGCTTTAAATATTGTATGAGATTTTTCTTGTCATCCTTTCTATGTATTTGGCATCATTCTCTCAGTAATTCTTTTTCCAAAATATTTATTTGTCATTTATCATCTAGCTGTCAATTCTTTTTCCATGTTTCTTTATGACTGTTTTTTTTTGTTTGTGAGAAGATTCATTTTTTCCGATACCAATATAGATTTCTTAGATTCAATTGCAGATGTCTGCAATGTCTGATGTATCAGCTACTGAAACTGCTATAATTTATGGTCTGGAGCCAGTCTGGGGTGCCGGTTTTGCATGGTTTCTTCTTGGTGAAAGGTGGGGTCCCTCAGGATGGGTTGGTGCAGCCCTTGTGCTAGGTATGATAATGACTTGAATGTCCCAGTTGTATTATTGTTTACTATTTTCTGATTATCTTATTGTATGACTAACTCGTTGACCACATATTTTAATGAGTCTAAGGTATGACATAATGGGATGCACTGAGAGCCATTAAACACCGTGACCTCTGTAGAATTGTGTGTCATTGTGTTTGACACTTTTTGGACATGACACTTGTCAGACATGCTTTCGACTTGTGTCTGACTCTCCTTATTGTGTCAAATTACTTTTTTGAGTTTAGACACTTCTTCGACACAGATTGAGCACAAATAAAGAGAGTGAACAAACACATAGTCTTGGCTAAACACTTCAAGACAGTGCTATAATAAAAAGTTAAAGAAATTAAAGAAGACAACTTATATTTAAAATGTTGTAAGGCTCATAACAATTTTTTGTGAGGTTTATTTTTGTAAGAAGACTTACTAGTTATTTTAACTATTAGGAAAATTGTAAAACTTAGCAAATTTATTTTTAAAGTGAGAATTCAATAAATATTAGTTCTCAATAACAATTTTTGTAATGTTGTGATAAAAACCCATCTCTACCACAATCCAATGATAGGCCCATACAAGTAATATCCAAGCCCATATGGATGAAGGATTATGTTTGATCTTTTATAAGTTGGTACAAACAAGAATCTTTTCTGTTAGAAGAGTGAAATAGGTGTCCTACATGTATCTATATACCAACTTTTACGCTTGAGTGAAAGGAGGAAAAAGATTTGTTTTTTCTTATCTTTCTTAGTTTGTTAGCCGTATCGTATTGATTATATAAATATATCACTGGTGTTCCCATGTCCTATATTTAAGTCATTAATTGTTAAAGTATTTGTGTCACTGATGTTTTCATATCAGAGTCAGTACTTTGTAGATTTAGAGTATAATATATGATACGATACAGCAACAACCAACATAAATGGGAGGAAATTAGAAGGGGAAGTCCGTAATAGAGTGAAAGTAGTTACAAAACTGAAAGTAGAGAATTAATTACAAAATAGAAAGTAGTTAAAGAGAGAGAAAAAAAGGAATTTTGTCGATAGAAATGATGGAAATAATGTAAGGTCTAGAAGATTTTGTTTTGATATTGGAAGTTAGAGGGAGGGTTTTCTGACTAGGGGCTTAGGCCATACTGGTATTGTCTTTCATTACAAAATTAATACTGTTAGTAAGTTCTCATCAACAGTGAGAGTTTGGGAGACATAACTGCACATCGTTTGGTTGCTTTAGAACCTTGTGTTGCTGTTGTTGAGGTGAGTCTTCAACATTAGGAGGCACTAGTGAGGGAACAAGATTGTGGGTCCATTCTCATGAAGTGACTCATCAACCTTTTTTTGTAATGGTTTCTTTTATTGATTAGCAAATTTAACCATTTGTCCTTGAGCTCTTTCCAAATGAAATTTTGAGAGCTTTATCTCTTATCATCAAATCTTGTGCTATAGCTTCCATCACTATTTCCCCTGGTACAAATTTGGCCAAAGATGGTGGAGCTCTTCCATACACGATTTCAAATGAAGTGCACCCTTGAAAAAGGGTGTTGCACCAATATTCTGCCCACAGAATTAAATTCACCCATGTCTTATCTTTCTCTAAACTGACACATCATGAAAACGTTTCCAACGTCCTATTTAGAACCTCAGTTTTCCCACTGGACGTTGGATGATAAGCAATACTCATGTTGAGTATTGTACCCTGCAATTTGAACAATTCCTTCCAGAAAAAGGCTTGAAAAGGTTGGGTCTCTATGCTAACAATAAAAGACGGATACCATGCAGCTTAACCACCCTTTTAACAAAAGTTTCTGCAATAGCTCTTGCAGAGTAAAGATGTTTGATGGGGATGAAATGGCCATATTTGCTAAGTCTGTCCGTCACTAGTAAAATATCATCATAGCAATTTGATTTAGGGAGACTTATGATAAAATCCATGTTGATATCTTCCATATTGCCATAGGAGGAATTGGTAGAGGTTGAAGGAGGTCCTGAGGTGAGGGTGCTTAATATTTATTCTGTTGGCAGACAGAACATGTTGTGACAAATTCTGTTATCGTTATCTTCATGTCAATCCAATACACAAATTGAGGTATTAGTTGATATGTATGAAAAAATCCAGAATGCCTTGCCATAGATGTCGTGTGATATTCATGTAGCAGTTTGGGGATCCAGCTTGAGGATGATGACAACACCAACCTTCCCTTGTAATGTAGTTGATCATTATAAGGTATAATGAGCATGTAAATTCGGATTGGCTTGTAATTCTTCACAAATTTTGTTTAAAGCTAGGTCATGTCACACTTTAGCATCAACCAATAGTGCATCCTGTCGAAGTCTAACACACATAATTCTGATTCTCTCACTTTTGAATCTTTGTATTTTCGTGATAAGGCATTTGCTACTTTATTAGCTGCTCCCACTTTTTATACTATTTCTAATTCATATCCCAACAATTTAGCCCACCAATTTTGTTGATTTTTTGTAGAAAATCTCTATTCTAACAATTGCCTAAGAGTATTTTGATTTGTGTAAAATATGAATTTTTGACCTAGTAAATATGGTCTCCAATGATGAATGGCTAGCACCAATGCCATCAATTATTTTTCATAAATTAACTATGTCAAGAGGGAGTCAACTAAGGCTTTGCTGAAAATCGCTATGGGTTTTTTTACTCTGTTATAGCACTATTCCTATTCCTTTACCTGAAGCATCACACTCTATGCTAAAAGGCTGGTTGAAGTTTGGTATTGTTAGAATAGGAGTTGTAGTGATTGCCCTCTTGAGCAGCTGTAGTGATTGTCCTTTTGAAAGGCTGGTTGTAGTTTGCTTTCTTTTGACCACAAAAATTTCCTTTTTTGAGCAAATTGAGTCAAAGGCCTTGCTGTCTTCCTATAGTTGTAAATGAACCATCTTAGTAGCCTATGAGGCCAAAAAATCCCCTTAGGGCTTTATAGTTTTGGGGATAGGCCATTGAAAGAATTGTTAAGATCTTTTTGGGATCCGTTTCTACCCGCTTACTAGAGATAATGTACCCAAATTTAACTTCTAGTTGTTCAAATTAACATTTTTTCCAGTTAGCATGAAACTGGTGTTGTTGTAATGTTTGCTGAACCTTTTTCAGCTGTCCCAATTGCTCTTCCCAAGTTGTGCCGTAAATTAGTATGTTGTAGAAAAAACTGAGAGACCTTTTAAAATATAGTTGCAAAATGGTGTTCATCATAATGCCCATGATGGTTTTGGAATGAAGCTCGGACACTCCTTTCTAAGTGGTGTGTTCCGTGTCCAACATGTATCGAACACTGACATGCGTATGACATGTATCAATGAAATGTCTAATTTAAAAGACATTTTTTAGGTATCTACAATTTTAACACGATTCCAATACTATTTTAAAAGGGACTAATACAATAATTTTTTAAAATCTTATAAATTTATTATAGAGATAAGAAATAAATTCTATATATAATAAAAAATATTTAGATTATATATGTTTCTTTTCGAATTTTAGATAAATGAATTTGTTATATGATTTTTTAATACATAAATCTTGATTGTTAATTTATATAATTCATAGTGATGTAATATATAGATTCGTGTCTCTGTGTCCTATATTTTGGAGATTACATGTGTCTACGTGTCCGTGTCGTATCTGTGTCAGTGTCGTATCTGTGTCAGTGTCTGTGCTTTACATCATGCATGCAGATTTGATGATATCCCACCCTCAAATCCACTTTGAAAAAAGTGTGCCCTGGGCAACTCATTCAGAAGTTCTTTTATGATTGGAATGGGGAACTTGTCAAGGATAATGGCCTTATTTGGAGCATGATAATCCATGCATGACCTCCAACTTCCATTTATTTTCTTGACTAAATGACGATACTAGAATAAGAGCTATTGGTGGGTCTGGTGATCCTTAACTTCAACATTTCCTCCAGCTTTTCTATTTTAGATTTTGAAAGGTGAGGGTATCTGTAGGGTCTCACATCAACATAATCCACTCCAAATTTGATTGGGATTTTATGATCAAATTCCCTACGAGGTGACAATGTTTCCCTCACAGTCTTTCAAAACCTCTTCTTCCAAGTTCCTTTGTTGTTTCTCAGATAGGTTCTTCTTCTTTACATGTATGTATTTTTCACTCCCCTTGTATCTGATACATCTTCTATTTCCATTTCTTTCATCAAAGCTTGTGGGGTTACCAAGGTTTGGACCGACCTTGAGTGCAAAAATTCGTTAAGTTCTCCAATTCACCTTGGCATCTCCTAGTGTAGCCAACCATGCTACTTCCAAGATCAAATCCACTCTTCCTAACTCAAACAAGATGTTAGAGATTCCACATTGACTAAAGATAAGGCCAATTCACATTATATAAGTGGGTGCAAACCTCACCTTACAAGCCGTTGTGTAAGGTTGAGTAAGCAAGTGCAAACCTCACTTTACAAGCCGGTTTTGTAAGGTTGAGTTGGACTTAAAGTCCACTTTGAAGACAAGAAAAATGTCTCATTGACAGTATGCTCGTCAAACTACAGTTCTACACCGTTGTAGCATCACATTTGTCTATTTTCGGTGTCCATCAGATCTTCCCATCAGTTCTCCTTGCATCTTTGTAGTCTGAGGTTGTGTCAAACCTCCTGCAGAAAAAATGGATAGACATTCTTGATCAAAGTATTCTTCCATTCTTTTCTCCAAATATTGCCCAGTCTTAGATTGCCTTATATCCCCTAGTTCTTTAGATCCCTCATCTTCAGCTAAGATGATTACTGTTAATTTTCTGAGGTTGTGTCAAACCTCCTGCAGAAAAAATGGATAGACATTCTTGATCAAAGTATTCTTCCATTCTTTTCTTCAAATATTGCCCAGTCTTAGTTTGCCTTATATCCCCTAGTTCTTTAGATCCCTCATCTTCAGCTAAGATGATTAACGTCAATTTTTTTCTTTTTTCTCAAGATATTGGTGTTGCCGGACTATAGACCACTCCACAATGAAAACACCTTCCCTTTTCTCTCTTAACATATTTCGGCTAGGGAAGATTTTTGGTTCCACGGTTTCCCAGTCTCAGTTTCTCAGTCTATACTATTGCCTTTGAAGATATACCCCACTTCCTCCTTGGTACCTAAAAGTGGATGTATTATTCCGCTATGAAGAACCACCTATCTACCATGAGTCTTTCATAGCTTCCTCCACACCGCATGCACTTTCCATAGCTCTAATCAAATCTTTTGGATCATGTGGTTGACTTTGCTTCCAAATATTAGTTTGCAGCGCTGCAAAGAAATTTCCCAATAGTTGATCCTCTTATGTATGTGGAGCTTGTGACACCAATATTACAAAGTCCTAGATGTAATCGTCCACCTTTTCATTGTCTTATAGATGATAATCTTTCAAACATTGTAGCACGCTTCCTGCCTCTAAATCTTCTATTCAGTGCAGTTGTAAAATCCTCCGAAGATGGGTTCTGGAACTTCTGATTCCAAAATTTAAACTAGTGACTTGTGTTTCCTTTCATATTGATGAGAGCCAAACGTAATTTTTCCTTTTTAGTGATGTTCTGCACTTCAAAATTTTTTCAACTCTTGCTATACGTTCTAACTGATCACTCCCTTCGAATGTGGGCAATTCCATCCTTTTAGTCCATGGCCTTGACGACTCTTCTCCATCCTCATCAGATCTGTTACCATGCACAAATATTTCTTCCTTTTTCTCGTCATTGTTGACTAAATTCTCCCACCTTCGAACAGTTTCTCTCCATTCTTGATTTCTTTAATGTCTGGCTGGCTGTCTTTCACAATGGACAGATTTGCTTTTAGTTCTACAAAAATCTTTCCTTGTTCACTGACCCATCTTTCCAACACACTTAGTTGACTTTCCATCACGTCCCTTCGAGGATTCGGCATGTCCGACTAAACTTATTTCCTGCACTCTTAATAAATGATAAGATAGAGATAACGTAAAAATAATCCCGTTTTGTAGTATAACAATTATCCATGCGACACGCGCACAAGGAAACAAAGGAATTCCTTCCTTTCACACAGGGAATTCCCTATCACGACAAACTACTATCCTTCCTATATCTACATCCCCTCTAGAATATATATATATATATATATATATATATATATATATATATATATATATCTCTCTCTTTA